>Ga0078972_1002267_pt1 | contig 64813 bp, 67 predicted proteins | sample YelNatPaOPGAMG01_FD_67568 | JGI IMG/M metagenome (GOLD analysis project Ga0078972, IMG submission 67568) | Hot spring thermophilic microbial communities from Obsidian Pool, Yellowstone National Park, USA - OP-RAMG-01 (SPADES assembly) (version 2) | ecosystem: Environmental > Aquatic > Thermal...
TTTCCTTGTGCGGACCCTTGATATGTCTACGAAGACAGGGTTTTACTACGATTTCGTCGCACTGTCGTCTTTATTGCAGCCTTCGACGTAGGGCCTCTCCCTTTTGCTTCTTTTTCTTTTCCTTTTCTTCTTGACTCGGCACTGTTTTTTGTTTTTTCAGCCAGCCGGCGACACTGGGCCTCAGGGCTCGTCGACTCGCTTTCCCATAACTTTCCTGTTTTAGTGTCTTTTTTGAAAAAGGACGCTCTTCGAACGCCTCCGTTACATAGTGCGAAGAATCACTTGAATGTACTCACTTGAAAGTTGGAACATAATTAGACTGAACTATAGATTGCTCCGTCTTCAATGCAAATACATCTTGTTAGATCAACATGATACTCTTCAGGAACGCGTTTCGCTTCAACGGCGAGATGCCCATCCTGTCTCGTGCCTGCCAGATATAGAGGTGATTGTATCGACTGCTCCATACAGAAAAAAGAACAGAGACTAACCATGAACTACCAACGATATAAAAAATCCATTCCCCCTCTACGATAAACATTAAAAGGGGAAAGCTCTCCATATCGTCAAATGTTTACCTTCTTGGCGAAAGGTCCCGCGAGCGGGACGAATCTGCCCCGCATACGCTTCATGCTCCTCCCAGTGGCGGGCACTATAGTGAGATCTGCGCAACTCGTCCGCAACGCAGTTTATTCTGTCACTCGGAGCGGGTAGAATGTGTCTATGCGTCGCCCTTGTTGCAGTTATCTCCCAGAATACCGCTTCGCGCTGCCGCAGGCAGCAGGTCTGTCTGCGCAGCCTGCGGGCTCCCAGAATGATTATGTACTTTGACACCGTGTCGAGCGCAGCACTCCTCGAGCTGATGCTGTCAGTGGTATAGCAAAGCCACTCTGTCTCTGTGTCACATCCGTACCAATTGCATAGGTGCTATTGCGGATGCTCACAGCAGACAATCGATGCACGATAGAAAGTACAAAAAGACCAGTACATCCAAGAGGAAGCATGGGTAATAGAGCTCGAAGGTAGGGTGCAGTATGATGAACGCATTTTAGATTTCCAGTACCCATCCTCCATTCTGGGATAGCTGGTCCAGGTAAACCTTCTGTCGAACAAAAAGTTGCAGCGGCGCAATTGGGGATCATTCTGCTTTTCATGCGACGGTGTCGGAATATCAAATCTAATTTTCCTACATCCATGAGCACGGGAGACGGTACATATTACTTTTGCAGGGTATACGATCGATGATTCGAACATGTTGTCCGCACGTCCATCGGCTTGTGAGTAACGCATCGACGAGTCTTCCCAGCAAATTGATCATAAACCCCATAAGCAAGCGTTATTATTTATCGCGCAACTGGCAAAGATGATGCTATTCGCCTACGTACCCGAGATATTGCGAAACGATATCCAGCATGAGCGCCTCTTCCCAGTAGATTGAATACAGATTGCGGAGGCCATGTCAATGTCATTCCTGTACCGTTTACAGAACTCGCTTGCAAGCCGAGAGCGTGTTGAGGCGTATGTCTCGTACCTACAGGAACTGCGACTCCCACTGGCGTTGCTGCTTGCTCGCTGCAGCGTCTCTTAATAGAGCTCGTCCATTCCGTGGGAGGAGTTTCGTACTAGAGACCTAGAAGTTTCTTCTGAAAACTGCACGCTCGCTTTTGGCCCAGGGTCGTTCGGATGGCGCATTCCGCCAGCGGTATCCTCAATCGAGGTCGCAGAAAAACCGTGAGATCAGCTCTGCAGATCGGAATGCCTACCAAAGTACCGCAAAGACTCGCAGGCGCTTCGGAGCATGCTGGCTTGGGCGAGTGTTTCTTGCAAGGCCCAGGCCGTAACGCTCCTTCTCAGTGACTCAGAAAAAGGTGCACAGCGCCACGGTCGCTGCGGCGTCGTTCTCGGGAAACTCCGAGAGCCACTTCATTGGATCTCGTATCCTCGCAATATACAACTCGGAGCGATTCGGTTGGCAGCATATCATGCGGCTCGGCCGTTTTGCACAGCGTTTGCTGCCACAGACGCGAGGCAGTGGCATCTCGTGCTTCTCGAAGTGTACGAGACTTTTGCAAAAGGAACCGCGACAGGACTCGTAGAGTAAAACGTATGATCGCAGCCGCTAAGGATATCGCCGGACTAGGAAAAGCCTCTCTGCCACTCGTGCAGATATTCGCGCGGACTTGTTCGGAATTTATCATCAGGGATGCTGCTGCTGCTGCTGCCGTCGCTCACGTGCCATCAGTTCTTCGCATGCGCGCTAGACATGCGAGACGCTCAAACCTGCCACCGCATCGAGCACAGAGGAGCTCTGTGCGATCGCTGGTGAGGTGTCTCGAAGCGTTTGTAAATTGTCGACAGTCTGCCTGCGCCCCGAATGTTAACCTGAGACCAGAGAACGCTAATCTCAACGGCGAGATGTCGAGAGCGTTCTATCGCGCTCCTGAGCGATCTTTCTTATGTGGCATCTCTCGAGGCGCCGAAGCTGAGATCCTGCCCGGGGGACGATCCCAGCGTTAAGTTCTGGCCGGCGAGTTCTGGAACTTTTCTCAAAAAGTCTACGAGTACAGTAGCGGCAACGAGTGTCGCTCCACCTTTGCGACGAGAGACGTCTATCAAAGACGCGCTCGCAAAGATGCCTCGCTGCGCACCGCGTGGGCTCGTTCTCGCCGTCTAGTCCAGAGCAGATTACGGCATCGATATCTCTCCCGAGTAAGCATAAAATTGGGTTAGTTATGCATGGAACTCTTCGTACAGGCCGGGACAGATGCTCCTTCGGCCCATGCGTTTCTCTCTTCCAGATACTGCTGTCGTACGTGCCAGCGAAAAGCACGACATCCCTCGGAGCTACTGGAATCTCGTTCGCCGCGTGCCGCTCACAATGCCGTGCAATCTGAAGACACACTTCGGTGCCTGAGCGCCCCGCATTGTCCGGGATCGAATCATGCCGATCAGGTGTCGCGGCTTCGAAAGCAGTCAGGCCTATATATTCCACGGGTTCATGTTTGACGGGTGCACCAGTCGTAGGTTCCGTGACGCGAACGGTACAGCGTTCACAGTACACGACAACTCCAATGCTGAAAAAGAATTTTAATGTTTCAGGCAGTTGACCATTGGGTGATACCGAACTACGCGAGCGATATTTGGAAGAAAAAGATCGCAGAGGCACGTACACACTTTGGGGCAGAATGGGTTTCGATGGTCTAACGAGCCAACCATGGCCGTGTTCCAGTGGCGTAGTTCGTATCGCTCCACCGGTTAACTGCTCAACTATGGCGGGCACAACAGCTGCTGCCGACTCGTTCCCTGATTCCAAAGCGCTGAGCAGAGCAGCAGCGTTTACCCGGTCGTTGACAACTTTCTGTTTGTCTCGAGTTGCAAAGCTATTAAAGAGTACAGCTAATCGCTGCGAAGGGCGAGTTTCCGCAGGTTGTTCGCGCGCACTTTCTGGTGCCTGAACCTCCATACCACAAGGAGTCTGCACAGAATCAGAACCACTCGGTTTTTATGGATACTTGCAAAGCAGTTGCGAGTTCTTACTGTACAGATTGATCGCCTGCCACTAGGTTTGGCACTCGGTGATCGTCATCCAGTACAAACAGCGGACGCAACGCCCGAGCGTTTAGAGAAGCGTTGCACGCTACCCTTGCGAAGGCGGTCGCGCGCTGTGCAGCGCTTTGGCGCCAAACGCCTCCACACACGGCGCGCTGCGCCGCGCCGGGCGAGCACTCCGCTTGCTGCAATTCTAGGCGGAAAATGTCATAAATGGTAAGATATTGGTCTCATCGGAGCTGCAGCGCACTGAATGCGCGCGCTTGTGAGTCGAATGCTGGCTGGCTGGAGCAGGAACGTTTCTTCACAGAAAGGGGGGCTTTCCTTGTAGTTCTAGGCTAGGGCGGAGCTGAACAACCGCTTGGGAAGCTATTTCGGTATTCTCGGAAATACCCATAGCAGGAGCTGCTTTACTGCTCGGGTGACAGAATAGATTCCGGCGTTCCGGAGCAAGAGTGCTGCTGCTGGTATAGCACTTTTTATTTCGGTTGGTTGCCCTGCACGCACAGTTTCCGTCAGCTTCGTCGGACTTTCATTGGCTTAGTAAGCAAGATCATGAGTACTTGCACGACGCCTTTGTTCCAAGGACCATACGACTGTATGTCAAAGTACGGTCTTGCGCAGAAGATCTTCCTCGCGCCGCTGACCCGAGAAGGAAACTCCGGTAGGCCACGTCGCCTTCGTTGGTCACTTGTGCACCCGGTTCTACGCGCCTGCTCGAAAAGCACATCAAAGTCTATCCAACGACAGCGAAAGCCTATCTCCATACGGCGCCGGGTAAAGGGCACCGGCAAGCGGAGTGTCCGAAAACGCTCTGGAAATGTGAAGAAGAGGATTGGCCTAAAGTAACTTGTTCGCGTAACTGAGTGCTCGGTCTAGCGACCCGCATTCCACCTTTGATACTTGACTGGCTTTCCTCGGACGCTTTGAACGGCAAGGTGCTACGATACGCGCACCAGCGCAGTTGCATCGACCAGCTGGCGGTACGATAACTGTACAGCGATCAGAGCGGCGCGTGGTGCTGGGAGGTTTCGAGCCCTACTCGCCGGGCGAACGAAGGACAACATACACTCCCTCGTTTCGCTTCAAAATATTCATTGACTCACCAGAGATGGCCTTCCGATTGCAGACAATTTTTGTGAAAGCATGTCCAGATTCACTCAATATCGGACAGAAGACCGTGTATGGATGCATTCTGACTCGAAAGATTAGTCCTCTCCCGTGCGGAGATGATTAGCTCTGACTGTGCGGCGCTCTAAAGCTTGTCGTGATCATGTTTGTGACTCAATGAGATATTCTGATGCGCGTTCGTTTCGAAACTGAAATACGAGAGGAGGCCCCGCTCGCGCGTGACCGCAGCGGTTCACGTTTCGCAGCGCTTTCGATTCCGAACTAGAGCACCGGCGCTTGTGATGCTGCCCCTTCGGTAAAACGTACCGAGACTGTTATTCTGGTATGCGTCGCTCAGCAATAGGGACGCGACACGAATTCACAAGGATGGAGCAGCAGCGCTTTTGTGCCTACAGCCTTTATCCATCCCGTGATGGTGGATGGCTTTCGTTTGAACGAAACAGATCGGAATCCACGTCGTGATGAAAGCAGTCAAGCGCGCACGGTATCGCCTCATGCACCCGCATCGTGTCATGCACAGCATTGTCTCGCTCGTTCTCTGTTCGCCCGTTCCTGGCGACTTACACGCGCCGACACATTGCATCCGTGTACACCGCCGGCATCCTCGCAGAACTTGACGCATCCATCCATGTTGCATTGCGAAGAACGAATCCTTCTCGACTGAAATTGTGAAGCCGTCATTCACGGTTCCGATCTGGCGCGGCTGTGCCGTTCATGGCTTTCGCGCCTCCGAACAGCAATTTGCCGCTGCGGACCTGTAATTGAAAGTGCCATCGATGCAAATTGCGTCGAGAACTATTTGACAAAACGCCAAGCCTCTGGCCAGCATGTGCTATGACTGAAGCTTTGCCTAGCTCGTAAACTATTTGGCAAAAGGAGACCGTTCCCCGATTTTATTCCTGCAGGGCTCCATTCGTGGACGAAGGGAAAGCAGAGAAAGCCCCGCAACGTCTATGTCAACAAATTCACTGCGGGAGCTGGTTTTCTGCGGAATGCCCAGTGCGGCTATGACAGCTCTGTTGCTGGCTAAGTTATATGCAACCGTCGAGTGTGGGAGCTCATCACCGCGGAACAAGAAGTTTTCTATTGACACGCCCTGGTCTCCACTTTTCGAGAGCCGCCAAGAAAGAAATCTCGCGCTGGACGGATAGGTCATTGAATCCGGGTCATCTGTAAGGTACGGCGACGCCAGGAGAGGGAAGCACCTAGTTGACGTGTGTCGGTATCAGGCGCTTGATCCTAAAAGGTCACGCGAACAGAAGCCGTCGTCGCCGTCGCACACGGAGGCGAGACAGTGTCGCCCCTAGTGCCGCGGGTGAACACACTCCAGAAAGCAGCTGTGGATACAAGTACGCCTCAGGTCCTGTCTATATACCAACGAGGACACTCCGCAGTTCTGTGCTAATTGCCCTTTGATTAGGCGCGTTTCACATAATAGATGTTAAAAGATTGTGCTTGTGATCTTTTAGAGTGGTTCAACTCAGTTTTGTTTCACTCCAGCTGCGGTGTAGGGCTGGAGATCGAAATCACGAGGCAATGAACCGAATATGTTGCATATGAATCGCAGTGGGATATATTCTTTACTGAACATCCCATACAGGACTGCATTCCTCAATCACGTCAGTTATACCATAGTACTCAGATTGTTGAGGGATAATGAAAGAAAGAAACAAGTATATACGTTCCGCGCCCAAAACTGACGTTTTCAAAGCGTGCTTGCGGTCCATGGCAGAATGCGACCTGTTCATCACCTTATGGAAGGCGAAAGCGAAGATAGTGGCTGCCACCGGCGTCTCTGCCTCTCAACAACTTATTCGTGTGGCCCCGAGAACACTTGAATACAGTCGCTAGAAGCGAGTCTTACATCACGCACGGTTATCCTCCATCGAAATCGCAACCCCGGAGTTCCCCGAACGTCTCGATCGGTAAGAAGCACTGAAACGTCGGTTTGTTTTTTGATCCGATGAGACTTCTTTCGAACGGTACGGTCAGCGCATGTATGGATATTCGCGGTGAGGGAGCTCATCGCATATATGATCGAACTCGAAGAGAACGACTACATTATCATCTATTCTAGCTGCAGCGGATTCATTTGTCGGCCTCAATTTCGTTCGTAGAGAAGGCTCATACAACAGCACCAATCACTTTGTCGAACTATTGAAGACTTTCCCCTGACGTTTGGACACGTCGGTCTGTTAGACAACTTAGTATTTCACCATTCCCGTTGCATTCGAGATTTTGTCCCAATCAATTGGGGTGCAGGGCTGCTTCTCCTTCCTCCGTGCTCCCAGTGGTTCAATTCCGTCGAGCGAGTATTTTCAATCGTGAAACGTAACGATCGTTCCACTGGGTGAATCGCTCAGGCGTTCAGCACATGGAGACACCCAGGCACATGTCGTGTTTCTACTGCAAGTCCTTCTCGCTCCGGGAAGGTCCTCACCTAAGTGCATAGAGTTTCGTTTATGTTGAAGGAAAAATCCAAAGGATTGCATGGACATGGAAGTCGGGGATTCTAGAGGGCCTTCATCGCCGGGTTCGACAAAGAACAATAAATCCTCTTCTCTCCCAGATCTCGGGTGTAGAAGAGGTGAGATAGACGGGAAAAAGTTTGCGCGACATGACTATGAAGAGACTGTAGCGGCGCAAAGGGCACCAGTTCGAGGAATCCTTGTATACGTGGGTTCGACCAGCGTCAAACCACGCAGGGAGTTCGCGAACCTAGACTTCAACGCCGCTATCACTATCAGACAACGTGCCGTGCTCAGTACGAGACCCGAGCGGCTCCTCCTATCTAATTTCGTGATACAGCCTCGCAAGCTGGAGGGTGGAGAGAGAAACTTGAGTCGATACCGGGGTCTAGTCGAAAGAGCCTGGAGGCCAGCTGTGGGTAGAAATTTTTTACCCTATGGTCGCGGATTATTTATGTCCATTTTTGTCCCTAAACTCACGAGTCGCGTCCGCCGCACGCCCGGGACACGACGCGATGCGCTGTTTTTCCCTTCGATATGAATCGGGACACGGACACGGACCCGAAAGCGCCGCGGACACGTCCCGCCACCACCGTCACAGGATCCGAGATCTCAATGCGGACATTCTGTGCGTGCCTCTGCGCCACAGGTTCCCGGTGCATCGCGTCTGGATGGCCTGTAGAATCGTATCGAGCGGGGAAGCGAAACGTGTCTGGGCTCTGTTCAGCCAGATTTGTGGCTTATGCTCACGTGTCCCATGGGGCCGGGTGATGGGCTTGCCGGCTGATGGATTGCATGGTCACAGTAAAAACTTTATTGGTCTTGTTCCTTAGAACGTTCCTAGAGATTGGTAGCATATTATGTCGTCTAGATATTCAAGTTTTGCTCGTGTCGTGCTTCTGGTCTGGGCCTTCTGTGCCGTAACAACCGGTGTGTTTGCCTGGAACCAACAGTGCAGTACGCAGCAGCAGTGTGTTCAGTATGGCAACCAGTGCACTGGTTATCAGAAGGTATGCCTGCAGCCTATTCAGCAGTGCAAGCAGTATGCGCAGGAGTGCGTGAAGCAGGAACAGCAGTGCGTGCAGTACCAGACTGTGAAAAAGCCGGTGCAGGTCTGCGCACAATATGCACAGGAGTGCGTTGAATACACTTCTAGCTGCGAGCAGCAGCAGCAGCAGCAAATATCGCCGGTTGCTCAGCAGCAGCAGCAGCAGCAACAAAAACAACAAGTCGCACCACAGAAGCCTGCGCCTGCCCCAGCACCTCAGAAGCAGCAGGTTTCCGCGGCTGTTCAGGAGAAGAAAGGATGGAACGGCGCAATGCGCCGATGGCAGCAGACGCCGGTTTGCAAGCAGGTGTGCGCAAAGTACCAACAGAACAAGAACAAGTGTCTGAAGTATACCACGCAGTACCAAACCGAACAGGTGTGTGCGCAATACGAGAACAAGTGCACACAGTATCAACAAGGCAAATGCGAGCAATACGAGCAAGGATGCGCACAGTACGGCCAGAAGTGCACAGGGTACCAGCAGGTTTGCCAGCAGTATCAAAATGTCCAGGTTTGCCAACAGGCTCAGCAAGAGCAGGTACAGGCTACGCAGATCGTGCAACAGCAGCAGCAACAAGAACAACAGAAGCAGCAGTATGCCAAATTTCAGAAAGGACAACAACAGAAGCAGCAGTACGCCCAAGTTAAGAAAGGGCAGCAGCAGCAGCAGCAGCAGCAGTACTACACTGGTGGCAACATGCAATGGTGGGGCTGAAGGTCCTATCGAACATTATTATCGGACTGAACAGATGGCGGGACGGGTGGAGCGTAACACGACGATCGAAGGACAGGTTGCACACCGCGTGTGCAGTAGAGTTCTGGGCATTCGCCACGGAAGTTCCTGATGGGTCAGCGTTCATTCGTATGGTGGATGCGTAAGGTGTGGGCATGCCGCGTGTGCTCGTAGAAGCTGACATGCATTGAACGTGCTTTGGTAAGGGCCAAAAGTCTGCGAGCAAGTTGGGGTCTCGCAGCACAGCAGAGCCGATAGCCGTTAAGAGAGAAAGGAAACGGTGGAAAGACTCGGCGGATCTGTCTTTCGAGTATAAAATGGATGTGGTACAACGAAAACAAGCCGCTACACCCTGTCTAGGAAGGACACTCGCCATGCCCGTGATTGGGTGACTAGTCCGAAGGGGCTGTAACTCAGTCTTCTGCGTTACGCTCTTCATCATATGCCTTCGAGTTGGGCATCCAACTTTAGAGGTGGATCGCTCCGCGAATGGCGCCTTCAACGCACAAAATGAAGCAGTTCACGAGTCGTCCGGCGATGCCGCGAAACGCAGTGTCTCGCACGAGACGGCGAGGCGATGGTGTCAGACCAGAATAGAGCACTGTGGTGCTCGCTCTCTTCCTCTGTTTCGATTCTTTCGAACTGTTTTAGGCGCGCAGCCTCGATATTCGAAGTGCGGCATTAATGGGTCACGGATTGACACGTCTTTCGAGGATATTTGGACATCTTTTTGGAGCCGCCCTTTCGACCGACCGCCGCTGGAGTTCGTAAGCTCACCGGAATCGTGATAATTTGCGACGCCATCGAACAAGTATTCGTAAAATAAACGATATGATTACCCGATATACACGTATGAGGCTCTATCATTCTCATTTCCTTACGGCTTCCATGCTCCAGTCGCGCATTTTTTAGGCTACCGATCATTCTGTTCCAACACAAACGGCGGGTGCAGCGCATCGTCTCACCAGATTGACGATAAACATTATCCTCGTCGTCTCTTAAAGGCTTATGTACACGTTCATGCCGAAAGCTCACTGAACTTGTGGCGCGAGATGATCTATCCCGTTCAAAAGACAAATCCTCCTCTCATTGTGACGATGGCGGAAAAGGCGTTTGACGGCAGCATAACGCGTCTCATGATAAATGCTCCCAGAGGCTCCCGTCTCCTCTGTTTGCATGGGAAATCGTCTTGGACTTTAGGCATCGCACCGTTCAGATCCAGTGGAAAGAGCGTTTTCGCTTTCTACGGAGGGTGTAGAAAAGGATTGGAGAATTCTCGACATCGCCTCCAGCCGGGATTCCCTTTCCGGGAAGTGTTCCATCGCGGACAACATCGCGTTCCGCAATTCCTCTATAGAATCGAGAAGTACGCGCTTGTATGCACGGCGGAAAGAGCACTCGTAGAGATGATCGCTCAGAAGAGGCACATGATCGTCGAGCACGACACCAGGTGCGGAAACGGAGAAGAGCATCGGCGAGAGCGATATGTGCCGGTCACGTGCTTTCATCTTGGGATGAAGCGAGTGTTCGCGCGCCACAGGGCGACCCTCGGAAACGTAGATGCTGCGGTCTCATGAAAACACCTGACCACGGCCGAGTGTCACCGCTGCGAATTGCGTACCAGGCCTGTGTAAAAAGGATATGAAACCGGCAAGCGAAGCATGCATCGCAGCTTCCACCTGTCCATGAAACGCGTTGTCAACAATCGAAAGAAGCGACTGTCCTTGATAGACGACGGTATCGACAACCTTCGATACCTGTTAAAGCAGGTGGAGGGAGACGAGAGACCGACGCATGTAAAGCCGGGGTAAAAGAAAGGCAGAGGAAGCAGTCGCAGAAAAAGTCCACAAAAACTGGTGTTCATAACAGCTGGAAGGGACCTAAACTTTAGTGCGTCCGCCCGATTTACGGGGACTCGTTCCATTTCGCTCATACACGAATGTACACAAATATGATGCCAGAACAAAAGAGCCGCGCACGCACGCACGAAAGACGCTCGTGTTTCCTGGACAAGGATGCCCGCTGGGGCTGCGGCATCGTCGTACATCGGCGTTCTAGGCACCAGGTCTTGGTAGAGCATTCCACAATAGCTTCCTGGCGCTGTACGCGTTGTCATCGCAGCAGATGCGACGCTGACGAATTGAGGGCATTGTTTTCTCTGCAAGCTGATACGCCGGTACGGCTTTGTATGGCCGCTCCTTCATCTGCGCCGATTAGCGGAATCGCATCATCAGGTCGCGGTAGATGCGGCAGATGCAGGGATTCACCTCACCCGTATCGAACGCGCGTCCGGTTCATGGGATTTTGCGAGCTCTGGCCGATGTAACCATTTATTTCGAGGAAAAATTGGTGTTTTTCAGACGAAAGCGCTTGAAAACCACCGCATCAGCGTACGCTGCAATGATGAAACCAGGACACTTGCGTTTCTCTATTTTGCTATTGGCGATTGCGTTCGTCATCGTTGCACCGCAATGGGCACTCTCCAATGAAGCGAAGCAGAAGTGCTATTATGAAACGCAGTGCGTCCAGTACGGTTACAACTGCACCAAGTACGAGGCCGTCTGCCTAAAGCCCGTGAACGTCTGCGCAGAATACGAGCTGCTTTGCGTGAAGCACGAGGAAAAGTGTGTTGAATATCAGTATGAAAAGAAGCCTGTGCAGGTTTGCGTTGAGTATGGAAAGAAGTGTTCCAAGTACGGCTACAAGGAAGACTGCCAACATGTCGAGGAGCAACAGCAGCAGGACAAGTATTGGGCCCAGCGTTGGTCTTCGCCACAGCAACAACAACAACAAGCGAAGCAGTTCTGTAAGAAAGTGCAGATCTGCATCGCTGAAGAGACGGACTACAACAAATGCAAGCGTTACGGTAGCGCATACGAAACCGTCAAGGTATGTGCCAAGTACAAGAAAGTATGTGCAAAGCACGCAGAGGGCAAATGCATCTCCTTCGTGCAGAACTGCGAATCCTATGGCAAGAAATGCGTTAAGGAGGAAAACGTTTGTGTGAAGTACGAAAAAGTGGAGGTATGTGCCAAGGATCAGCAAAAGCAAGTCTATGCTGAGCAAAAGAAACCTTACTGGTAAGCGGTGTCGCGACGAAGCCGGCACGAGGGGTTGGCAAGCTCGGCTCAAGAAAATAGAGCAACTAGTTATCAAGACAGAGAGCGAACCGGGAAAGGGTCTTGAATAGCACTGATGTGTTTGTACACCATTTTTCTAGGCACAGCGAACGAGGAGGAAAGATAGAAAAGCTGGACCAGATTCGTTAGGTATTTCCGTCCTACTTTTGGGACGAGGTTGCACGCATGGTGCTCATTCAGGGGAGCGGGGCTTTGCGAACATTGATCGTTTCGGGGTGTGGATGGGGAGCTATTGGGTTTCGCTCGGAAAGCCATGGAGTCCGTAAAGCATGATCTTTTCGTTTCGAGATGGTAGTTCGGTTCATGCGTTCATGGGATTTCGCTCAGAAACCAGCTTTGGCGGCAGAGCCTGATCTTTCCACTCCTAAACCGTAGAGCGACTTACATATCCGGAACGCAGGTCTCGTTTCACTTGCGTTGTTTTGGATATACCGTGACTGGACCAGATCTTGAAGACGACGAACGCGAGTCCCAATGGAGCCTGACCTCCGTAGACCTAACCGGTGACGGCATATACGTCCGCGTTCGCCTCTGCTTCCGCTGTACGCTGCACCGGAGGTTCAAAGCTGTACTTAGCAGGTGTGTCCCGTCTGTGGACGCATTCGAACCACGTCGAGCACTTGCTGTCCCGACACCCGTCGATTGCCGGCTCACGTCGCTAATCGCGAATGCGTTGGCGAAAATGCGTCACCTGGTGGTTAAGTGACCTGCACTGAAGAGTTGCTCAGGGCTACGTCCGCGACGCTGTTGCACCGGTGTCCGCACGAGTTGCCCTCGGTTTCCGCCTCGTAAGGCGAAACTTCTTGTAGCTGGCACCAACGGTGTCGTCTAACCCAACGCTCGTGTCCAAGCGCAGATACAGTCTTGCGCGACGTAGCCGGTTTGATCCAAGGTGTTTTCAGACGAAACCTGGAAGTAGCGTATCGCGCGGCCTATGCGAAAACGTCAAGGCTCGGACGCGACAGCACAGACTTGGATGCATCCGCTGCCTACCCATTGACGCAGAGCGACCACCGTGTACGCCAGCGGAAACGTTGCGGGTTCATTCGGATAGGAACAGTATGTGAAGAATGGCAAACCTCGTTTCATGCGATGAGAAATCCTCGAGCCGACGCCCTCTGTGCTACGGCAATGCCGTTCTGTCTCCGTGCAGCGACTGCGCCGGCGCTATAGGCGCCATTGCTGTCGCTTTCGGCAGGCACTAGGCACACAATAGGACGTATGGAACGACCAGAATATCCGAGAAGAAGTACAGGTCATGTAACTTGGAGGCAGCGGGTTTGATGGATACTTCACCGCGCACTGAAAAAAACAACAAAAAAATAAGAAAAGAAAAAGCGCACAATCGAAGAACGCTGGCCTATGGAAACGTTTCGTCAAATTAAAAAAATGCGATGAGGAATGGTGTTGACATCAGAGCACTCTTGCATCGCAGGAAGGCATCTACCATTCCCCTGATGACCAGACTCGATAGCCTGGAGCGCTGGGCGCCGCAGCTGCCCCCGAAGAGAGCCCTGGCAACGGCACTGGAATAAAACTAGAGCTTTAGACCGACAGGTGTCTCCGTGTTCAAGTACGTATCCATGACGCGTTTACACCACCGAGAAACTTGTTGAAGCATGGCGGCATTGCCAGCCACGTCCATCAGAACCGGACTCAATCTTTCGCTGATTCACGAAGCAGTTCCATGGTGTGTTCCTGTTGAATCGTGTCCCCAACTCCGCCAGCGCACTTGGACGTGGTAGGTACAGCCTTGACCAACTCTATCATCACTTGGTATTGTTCTCGTCGTCTTCTACGACATACTCCAAAGTTATCCTGCCAGTAACCGGGTTTGTCACGAGCTTGGTAACGACGCGACCACCCTGTGGTGGCGTTGAGGCCGCCGTCGAGTTCGAACGAGGTGCAGCTGCGTCACTGCGAGCCGCTGCGTTGTTCGACGACGAACGAGCTCCGGACTTGGAGGCCCGGGGCTGCTTATCCGGCTCTAGGTAGGGGACATCATCCTCACCACCGCTGTCAAGCCACTTGAAAAAACCTGCCTCGCCGCCGGGCCAACCGCCACTCAGCCAGTCTTTCCAACCCGTCAGGTCGCTCTTTGCGACGAGCGCTTGGCAACCGAGCCGGCGGCGTGCTCCCCGCCGTGCAAACCCTGTCGTTGGCTTCTCAGGAGCGACGCGGGCGCAACTGAGCTGCGTGCACTGCTTGCGCCAACACCAAGTTGAACCTGTCACAAACATGAGTCGTGCCCTCAAACGGTTCCAGGTGCAACGGCGCAGTCCTAGGCGAGTTCGTAGTCGGGTGCATTTGCTGTATGCGTACGCTGGGGGCGTCCGTCTGCGACGACGCACGCTCGGCCACCACGAAGCTAGTCAATGTTGGTCAAAGCGGTTGCTGACTTCCGCACGCGACTGCGGGCGACGGCGCCGCTGCGCGCTCATCGGTGTTGGTGCGCTTCGCGAGGCGCGATGCGCGTTGGGTGCGCGCACAGCGGAGCCCAGAGCGCGGCTCAGGGCCCGTGATCCGCGCGCTCTGCACGGCCTCTAATGTGGACGCATGCATGGAGACCGCTGCACGGTGTGGATACGCGGCAAGCGAGGAGCGTGTTCCAGAAACATAAGCGCTGCATTTAGTCAAGGACAGACCTCGGTGTTTCCGTAGGTGCTTCCATGCGACATGGAACCTAGATCAATGGTCAGCTGGGGAAGTAAGTATCGATTTGTCCGAAAACTCGAGTTCCTGGAGTCGTTCCACTCTGTTTTGTTTCACCTGCGCAGCGGTGCATAGCTGGAGATCGAAACCATGATTCAACGTACAGTATGGATCATGGAAAAATTGCCTGTAGGGTATATGCTTTACAGAATAGTGCACCGGGGACTGTATTCCTCATTCAAATCAGTTATACGACAGTTCTCAGACAGTTGAGAAACACTGAAACGAAAAAGTATATGAGCACTGCGCGATCTTCATTAGGAAGAAGGACTACGACTAGAGCGCAAGCCGACATGCTTCTTTTCGTATCCAAGACTTCATGGTGTTGCTTTCGGAAGCGATACTTCCTGCAGAGAGGCGTCATGCTGTCTGTGAGTCTCATTTCAGCGACCGCATACCGCCAGCGTACGACCCGCCGCATGAAGCGACAGGTTCGTGCTTTCACCGTCAAAATCTCTCATTGGAGCGGTGTACGTAGCACCGCTCGCAAGCTCCACGCCACTGGCGTTCTCGCGCGCATCGCGCAACGTACGGTGTCGAAGGCGTCGACTCGGGAGCTCTGTCACCAGGCGCACACTGTACTACCAGGCACCAGCTTTTCGTTCGCTTTTCGCGCTTTGATGCCCATTTATTTCATTGAGCTTCGCGAGCACCTTCCAACATGACCGAGCTCCAATACGCATAGACATCTAGCCACGCTTTGCGCATATCTTCGCTAAAATGCTTGCTGCCGAGGATGGACTCGAGGGCGTGCAGCAAATTCTCGCCCACGATGGGATACTGCTCCTCCTGGGTGCCGTACTTAACGTGGCGCTTCCCAAGATCACGAAGCGCTTGTTCCAAATCGCGCCGCGAATTCAGTAGCTTAACGCCAGCGTCCACCATATCGACGAGGCGTATCCGTTGAAGTGCCGGATCCGAACGGAACATGGGCTGTAGTTCCGGATATAGTGCGAACAGGCGGTCGTAAAATACTTGTCCAAGACGCTCGCGCTGTTGCACAGCTTGAGACCAAGTACTCTGGACGATAGCAATACTTTCGTGCTGGGGCTCGTGTGCAGCGCACACGAGCCTGTGCCCGCCGACCTGTAAACGCGTAAACGGCTGACGAGGGCGTCGGCGTGCACGCGACCCCAGACTTCTCGCGTGCACCTTGGATACGTTTCCGTTTAGTGTGTAATATGCAAACATGAAATACAATTCCTGAATATTCGCTTTCGTGTCTACGAAGTTTTCACTGCAGTCTGAAAGTCTGCGAACTCGAGTGTATCCGGACGTTGGATGGCATGTGCTGGAGCAGCTGTAGCGGATCAGCGCGTGCGCGCGAATGCTTCACGTACGAGGATCGCAAGCAGGCCGTGGGTACTCGAGTCCGTTATATCCAATGATATACAGAATACGCACACCATTGCAGACAGGCGTCAGGCACGCGACGTCCACGCGCTTCCGTGACACGCGCACCTCTCGTCTGCAGATCACAGACGGTAACCGGTTGTACTCCGTTTTGGAGGAATCGATAACGAGGACGTAAAGCGTTACCAACGACATGTTCTGGCGTCTGGCTCAACAAGTACGTTTTGCTCGTCCGCGACTTACGCGTTCGTATGACCAAAAGGTTATAGAACACTTTGAGAAACCGAAGAATGTAGGGAGTCTGGACCGCAACGCACCGGACGTTGGTGTCGGCCTCGTTGGTGCACCCGCTTGCGGAGACGTCATGAAACTTGCCATCCGTGTGGACCCGACAACGGGTACCATTGTAGAGTCCGTTTTCAAGACTTTCGGCTGTGGGAGCGCGATAGCAAGTTCGTCTTACGCGACGGAGCTTATCAAGGGAAAACGACTGGAAGATGCCGTCAAGGTAACGAACCGCCAGATCGCGTCGGAACTGAAACTGCCACCGGTGAAGCTTCACTGCTCGATGCTGGCCGAAGACGCTATCAGAGCAGCGGTATCTGATTATCAGAAGAAGCAGGCGCAACAAGTTAGTCAGTCGGCTACACAGGCAGCCACTGCCGCGACCGGGAACTAAGGCCTGTGCGCACGCAGTCGGTGAATCGAGCAGGGCAGTTTGGACTGGGTTATCCCTGGACTCGACCGAGGACTTGTTGTATAAGGTCGCAAGCGACCTGTTTTGGCACGGGGGCTGCAGCAATGAGCGCCAAAAGTTCAAGTTTCGGTGCGGGACTGGCGGGGGCAATGCGAACGCCGCGCTGAACCGTGTAAACCTCTGCACGGCGGCGCAGTCGCGTACCCGTGGAACGCTGCTGGCAGAGGCCGTCGGGTGCGTGGTGGCAAGATATCCAAACTCGTCGACGATCTCCTGGCGACGGGGGTCTGCACATGCAAGCGCCCAGCGCGGTCAGAACCCGCCGTCAAGGAATGGCACCGCCTACGATACAGATACTCGTTGTGGCATAGTTTTGTGTTTTTGTTATGGAAACAAAAGATTTGATGCGCGAATTGAACGGCAGTCATCACTGAAAACGCGCTCGTCGCTTCGTCACTGCAAACGAAATACACCAGAAGTCCCATGGAAAGTGAACGGTTTTCGATTCGTATTGAAACTCTCGCGACCTGAGAACGATCGCATCCGATGAGGGCGAGACGCGCTCTCTGCCCTGGTCAATGGTGGCCTTCGCGCATCCTGGCGAGTCTGGTTAGATGCGTTGATTTAGCACTGTAAAAAACTAGCATTCACGGCCGTGGCCGTCGCCTATTTGTACCATTGGCGAGAGTCCCCGCTAAATACGGCACCTGCCGTGAGAAACACAGCATCATCACGAGTAGCCGCGACCAAGCGCAGCATCATGCACGGTCCTTGCGTCGCGGGGAGGAGCGCCCCTGATCCTGACCCCGAAAACGCAACAGGATGCCGCGAGCAACTGCAGCGCACTCAGCAGATCCATAATACGATGCATCAGTACGATGCCTTGGAGGTCCGCCTGTTCTTCAGTCGGGCCTGCAGACGAGAGCGAGCAGTCAACACTTGCCCTGAAGCGATGCAGTTCTCTGCTCCGCTCCGATTCTTTGCTGATTGTGGTGCTTTCCGTCTGCCTGCATGCGTGAAACATTTGCTTCTCGCCTTGGATTCGCATACCGCGTCGAGCGCGATCGCTAAATTGCGCCGCGACAGCTGCCTCTTCGACTGTGAACTGCTCCAGTCCGTTGAATCTACGGTTACCGGTGAAACCTGCGCAGATAGAACCGGCAATGGCGATGATGAGTGCTGCGATCGACGACAGCTCGATGAATCCTTCGCGTCGCGGCTGCATTCGAATTCTCCAATCGGATCGCGATGCGGCATCATGGCACGGGCCGTATACCCATCCCAGCGATCGGTGTCCATTAGAGTCACAGACTCGATTTCCACAGCACTCTGCAAAGTACCAGACACTATGCTGGAATCTGTCGAGCTCTCAAAACTTAGTGCAGCGTCCGGCGGAGACAAGTCCGGAAGGGGACTCTGGCTGGAGTCGCTCTCACTCAAGACAGAGTGCAGCGTGCGCAGACAAGCAGCTAAGTTTGATACGGCGTATTTTGGGGTCCAACGCGTCTTTGCAGATTCGTCTGGATCAATGCGCTTGGATGCACAGTTGTCGTGGTTGTTCGGATTCTGGGCCCGAGTTGGTGCAGGTTGCCTGTTCTTCCTCATACTTCCGCTCTCGGACTGACGTCGTCTTCGGAGGACTTGCAAGCGGTAGTTTCGGGATTGTCGCGCGTTGGCAACAGAGCGGTCAGCATTCAGAGGCGCGGAGCCCTTTCCGTCAAGATCAACATCGCTCTCGAGCATCGCTGGTACGCCAACTGTCTCGGGGTTCTGTGGTCGACGTATGCGCCAGCTGGTGCCGGCGCTCGCTCGGGCCATAGCGGGCGCTGGCGTTTCGTTTGCGCCAGAAGAGCGTGCTATCTTGGGCCGTACGACTCTGATGCGCCTAGGTCGCTTGCGTCGTTGGGATAGATAGATTGTGTCAACAAAATTTGCGAGCGTTCGTTGCATGTACTCCGGTGGCAACGAACTTTTTCCCAGAATCTCCGAAGCGACCCTGCCGATACGGCTCCCGTCCTCCCCGGTGAGCGCGCGCTGCGATGCCAGCGTCAAGTCTTCAGCCGCTGCACCGTCAAGGTGCTGCCAGAGCCGCTCCACAAGATTCGAGTGGTCGTCTTGGCCAACGGCAGCTGATGCAAGATCGTCATTATTGGACATGGCGCACGAATGCACTGTGCTATTCGCCACACGTCTAGACCTCCCGAGCAGCCCCGGCTATCGACAGCGCGCTATCGGCCAAAACTGCAACCAGGCGCGCACGACGAGTCTCAGCGGAACGCGCTCTGCAGTGCGGTAGTGCTCTGCTTGACGATTGAGAAGAAGGCTTAGGAGTCCTGCTCTATCCTTTGGACGCAGGCTCCGCGCGCTACCAGAGAAGCCTCAAGCGCTCAATAGTATCGCTGGCACTCCTGGTCAGAGGCGCGCCACGTTTTATGCCTTGCCTGCGGTCTCGCGCTATGTGTCAGCAGTGTCCTTCCGTAGTCGCGAACTGATAAAGTCGTCGCCCAGCGTCCAGGCGTCCACCTGGACTGCGCCTTCAGCTACCGCTACGCACCTTACCGAAGTATCAGATGCCAGTTCGGAAGCGTTGACTGCACCTGCATGCACGCCTCCGTGCCATCCGCAGAAGCGCGCACTGCATCTAGCCAGCCGAGTGGCGCATCGCCTCGGACGCTCGCTGGCGATCGGCCGGTCGCGCTCGCTGGCTGAGCTTTGCGTGTCGCTGTGCGTGCGCTGCGCGAAACGGTGGCGCTCGCTGGCAGCGCGTGCCGTATGAAAGTAGCACCCTAGACTACTTGTTCTGCTCCTGCTTCCTATTTTATTTCCGATCTTATTTAGATGAACAGCTTCGGCCTTCGAAGAGCGGCAATAAATGCGTACGGATTCATGCGTAGTTTTGGGGTATTCGGTGGTCTGTTCGGACTGGCTCCTTCGACGTGTTGCCGCTGGAATTCGTTACTTTGCCGCTATCAAGATAATTCGAAACGTACTCGAACAAGGATCCATAAAACAACTCAGAGGATCGTCCAAAGCATGCATGCAACCATACGGTGTTCTTCTTTCCGTTCGAGTGTGACATGCTCATATTATACATTCTTCAAGTTTTCGATCTTTCCTCGTAAGGGGCAACTGTTCGACACAGCAAATTGCGCCACTGGATTGAAGACTGAAAAACTCGATGTCGTTCATTGACGTCTTGTTCCCAAGCTCGTACCGAAAGGTCACGGGACTTGTCACGTTAAGAAACCGATTCCGCTCGGAAGACAAATCCCACTCTCTTTGTAGCCATTCACGAATCGGGATTCCACGCCAGCACCACAACACGTCTCACGGGATATGCTCCTAGAGGCTCCCGTGTCTTCTTTTCGGACGGAAAAGTTTCACGGACTCGGACTTGAGTGACCGCAGCGATCATTTTCCGTGATGCGCGCGTCACCGCTTGGCACCAACGGAGCGTAGGCGGATCGCAATTACTCGAATTGTTCTCCGGCGATTATGTGCCTTCCGATACATGTTTCATTCTGGATAACATCACGTTCCACAATTCCTCTATCGACTGGGACAGCATGTGCTAGCAAGTGCGGCATTCAGCGTACTCGCCGAGGAGATCGCCCACAACAACAAGTCCATGCTCGAAGGGTACGGCACCGGGCGCGGAAGCGGAGAAGGGCATCGAGACGAGCTTTCTGAACCCGTCAAGTGCCTGTAGCAAGCGATGAAACAAGCCTTCGCGCGCCACAAGCCAACCTCGGAGGAGGACGAGGTCTCGTGGATATATGGAGAACCTGACCACAGTCACGGCACGCCGCTGCGAAAGGCGCACCAAGGCTGTACGCAACGAAGGTGAGCATGACAAACGAAACGTACATCGCAATATCCATCCTTGCATGCAGTGCGTCGGGAACAAACGGATGGCACGAAGTCAGCTTTGGACCGCTGCTATTTCCTTCGTTCAACCGCTGAGAACGAGGTTTTAGGGACCGGAGTGAACGGCATACAAAGGCCAGAGATAAGCGAGAGGAGAAGGAAGCAGTCGCAGCAATCCCTCGTAATATTTGATGCTGATGACAGTAGAAAGAGATCCAAACTTTAACGACTGCGTCTGTGAGCGCAAACCGCACCTCTTCCATTTTCGTCTCGCGTTGGTGCATCTGGCAGCGTCGGTGCAAGTGCCTCTACTGGTAGCTCCCGGGGGCGGTGCGCACCAAAAACAGCGCCGCGATCGCACCGAGGTCAGCAAACTCGGGACACGTGTCCGGGGGGGGGGCACCGGCGTGCCACCCGGACAGCTGCCTTGGCCCGGGATCGTCCACTGAACGGGGGAGAGCGCGGCTCGGCCTCCGCCGACGGGGCGCCGTGCACTGCTCGCGACCTGCGGTGCGCGTGCGCTGCCGGGCGGGCGATTACGGGAGATTTCCCCGCAACTGTAGTTAAACTATCATGTCGTCAGGTTTCCGCCGCGTAGTTGTGCAGGTTAAAGCCGTTCGAGACCTCAGCGAGCAAGGAACAAAGACACGCGTGTATGTGCGCTCTAGGTTGGACACCTCGGTGCCGCTCGTAAACAACGATGATACGACGTTTGCAACCAACGTCATTGAAGTGACGCGGAAAAGCCCCGGTCCCTACACGTTTCTTGAAGAGAGTGGCGACGTGAATGTCTTTGAACTTCCCGACTTTGTTGTAGTCTGTGACGTAATGAAAGTCGGTGGCGGTTGCTTCAACACAGGGAAAGACGAACGTATTGCGACAGTGCGCATACCACTGGCAAAAGTCGAACTCGATATGCACGGTCAGTGCGAAATGTGGTACACCTTGCATTACCCCGCGAAACTGCAAAGCGCGAAGCGTGGGCGCTATGCGGGTAAGCTACTCGTTAGCATCTCTATGGAACAGAGGCCCCCGCGCACGTTCCAAATAGAAACCTATACTTCACCAGGGGCCAAGTCGCCAACCGGCTCTGGCGATAACGGAGCGCACACGAGCAACATGAGCCCTGTGGGCGAGGGCGGGCATTTCACCCGTGATAGCCCACCGCTGTCGGCGAGTACCGCGCAGGCCCTCTAGGACGAGAGGCATTGCGCCGCTGTAGATGATGCTGCCGTGCCCGCGTGGATGCCGCACGCCAGCTGGCGGACGTGCTTTGGACGACGCCGTCTGTGAAAGAGCACCAGATCGTCGGGAGGTGTTCAAGGTCGATCAATGCGCAGTAGGCTATCGGCTTTTAATCGCGGCCGCCAAGAGAGCAGCGCGTTCAAGAACGATCTGTAATACATCAGAAACGCTCGGTAAAGGAGGTCTCTAACTAAAGCGAAAGTCCCGAGAAATTTTCAACCGAAATCCGACTCGAGATTTGGTAAACAAAGCCAACAGGACGAGATCCGTATTCAGCGGGGGGTGCTATCCTCTGCGTCCGGACTTGCGAAGACAACCTGGAAAAACACCACATCCTCAATGCTCGCTGCCGAGCATTGACGTCGAGTTTCGTTCGACGCGATGCGCCGCCGTCTCGCTTGTCCGTTCGGCACGCGATCTCGCCTGCGCTTTTCTTTGAAGTCGCATGATGCGAAAACACATGATTTTATTTCGCCCAAGTGTTTTTAGCATTTAAGAGCGGCAATGACCAAGGAATGAAGATCAATGGATTGTCAGGAATGCGGTAAAGAGGTCAATATCGAGCGTACCAAAGATCTTGCCGCTTTTTTTTGCGCTGGCTTGGTACCCGCAATCGAATAAACATCTCATTTTGTTTGTTAGAGTGTTCTGGTGCGTTTTTCCCGTAACAACCTTTTCTTAGAGACCCGCATCCGGTATATCCACCGCCAACAACACCAATACCAAGCGAAGGCTCACATGCTCAAGCCGATTTGTAAGCCGATTGTCCAGGCGCATGCATAAAGGAACATATATTCGCGTGATGCTCTCTCAGCCACTCGACTGCATGGACAATGGTATGCAATTCAGAGCGGATGCTTGCGAGGCAGCTCTCCACTTGTATCAGGTGCGCTTTGTAGATACTCATGTCGTCCGACGATGGATGCTCATAAGGAGGGCTCGATGTCGTCCATGCCCGAAGCCTCAACGCTTCCCCAAAGCTACCAACGTTCGAATAGCATCTGCTCGTAGTCTGCGTTCCGCAGTCGAGCAACCTCCCGTTTCTGTCGCTCATGGTCGCTAACACGGGTGGAATGTCAGCGTCCGTGGTTCTCAGCGACCAGCAATCGTCCTCGCCGCCGTCGTTCCGCAACTCCCTATGATTTGGCTCAGTCAAAGGATTCAGTGCTCTGGGATAATCATTAGGATCTACATGTATGACCGGGGCGTTCACGTGCTCATTCACTGTGTCGTATGTTTCCAGCGGCCGCGGTGAAGTAGACCTCCGGACACGCTTTCGTTCGATCGACAAGGCTCCTGACAACCGAGAAGCGTGTAGCACATTCGAGTCCGCAGCAGCGGGGGTGACGTTAGCATTCAGCGCCTCAATTGGCTCCTGCACGATCAACGTAGAAGGGGCAGCTCGAATGGACGAGCTCCGTGCCTCTCTGGAACGTCGGCTTTTCGGCATATTATCACAGCTAGGCCGATCGGTGCTCGATGCTGCGAGCTGTTCCATAAAAGTGCGAGTGATTGTTGCATGTTTGAAGCATATGATGTCGTGTTCCTCTGTATCGAGCAGGCGAGCGAACTCGAAGTATGTCATGACGCGCAGGAAACTTGCCCAGGAGCTCACACGAAGTGCGCCGCCAGGGCGGACGTACCGCTCCGTGAAGCGGTCGCGATCAAGAACGAGAATACGCTGCCCGTCCGCCGCCCAGTCAACCGTGCGTGGCGCAGGGTCCGTGCTCAGTACCCGAGCAAGTCCCAGTATAAACGCGGGCACACGGGTTGCCCTGCTGCCGTTCCGAGTCCGCCACTGAACACGCGAGAGCGCGTTCTCGCAGTGCTGGTTGTTGCTACCTGACCCCACGGGCACATTCGCCGTTCTGGACATATTTTAACCAAGTCTCTAGACCCTGTAACCGCTTGATTCTTTCGCAGAACTGGGCCCAAATGTTTCGGCAAAAATTTTGGTCTGTCACAGAGAGTCGGCACTGCTTCCAAGTCGTAGCGAGCAGCGACGCTGTAGAGAACAGTGTGGTTGTCGAAAAATGTTATTCACTTGAAGAATATACTTGTCTCGCGGGCGTCACGAGTCTTGGCACATGGCTCGAGCGCAAAACGCCAGCTCTAGTCTAACGCATTCGTTCACATCTTACCGCACGGGGGGATCATCAGCGGCTCGACGCACGGACCCGCACGCGTCAGCGTGCGCTGCGATGCATTGCATGCGCCGTCAAGAATCTCGCGCGTCCCCGCGCAACAGTTGCTCGGTGCGGTTCCGCTGATCGACTCGATACGGGTACGGTCATCGGTTGGCCCGCGCTGCAGCTGCCGTGTGCAGAGAGGCGACGGAGTGAGCTTCGTAACATGAGAATTTCGATGCGGCAGTCGGTCTGGCGATTTCAAACAAGTCACGCCCGCCCTTCAGCAGGCTCTCCCGAGTGGCGAGCATCTGGACTGGATCGTTGCTCCAGCTGCCGCTGTGATAGACAGTTTCTGGGCATGGGCGTTCAGTGGCTCTGTGGACCGCGTCCGCTCGGATCCTGGTCTCGAAACGAGCATATCACATGCCGAGCTAGGCGTATTTCACGTGACAGGCAGTAATCTGTCACGAGCGGGGCGTATTTTCAGGCTAGCAGGTGCTCGACTCGCTCCTGTCAAGACTCGTACTCAGTGATCGCGTAAGGTATAGAGGGGTTTCCGGGGCGTCGCGAATCGATTAGCAGCTCAGCGATCGTTCGGAATGCAATAGACGCTTCCAAAAAGGCAATAGAATGGTTCTTACCAGACAACGCTCGTCTCTAGAGCCACTAGGCACTGGAAGCAGGTAGCCTGCATGGGATGCTTATGCGTGCGGACTTGGCCTCTTATATCGCTCGCCCAAGCGCGATCCGTTGACGTTCGCGCGCGGCAGCCGCCAGTCATCGCGTGAAGGCGCGCGCACGACGGCGGACACGTCGTGCATCACGGACGAAACACGGCGTAGTCCACAATATCCAGGTTCATACAGTTTTTAAAATCGCCGTCGATCGCAACTTCATCATCGCGTCTGGGCGCTGCGCGTGCGTGCAGCACCCGTACATCGCGACGAATGCGCATCGCCGTCGCTCGCGTTCAGCACGAAATATCTTGCTTCAGCGCGACTGCTGTACCCGTAACGTTTCAAGGGATGAAGGCTGCATTTCTGATTGTACCTTCGAACGCCACACACTTTTCTTCCGTATCAGTGAGCAAGACGAGAGCAACGTTTGCCGTGCGACGGACGTTTTTGCGGACGAGGAAAACGACGAGAGTCGCTGCGCTGCGGATGGCGAACGAAAAGCTCAACACTCAGATTCAGGAAGCTATCAAGAACGCAGAAGATGCGGCGAAGAAATATGGGAAAGCAAGCAAGGAGGCCAAAGTAGCCTGGGATTTCGTCGAGGAACTCGAGGCTGAGCGGTCCCACCAGGCTGCAAACAAACAGTCGGAAGATCCGTTGGAAAAGTATTGTAATGAAGTCCCAGAGGCGGACGAATGCCGTGTCTACGAAGACTAGGGAAGGTCGCGGCGGGGGTCCCTTGTAGCGGAAAGTTATTTCGTGTGTGTATGTTTGTGTGGTCTTCTCGCGGTTGGTTTGCCTTCTGAGTGAACTGCAGTGGAGTGCTGTGGCGCTTGCTCAGACCCGGGGTTTTTGTTTCCTAGAACGTGCAGGGGCGCACGAGCACTGCCCGTGTTGTCTGCCGACTTTGGGGCCAGCGGGCCCATGGCTCTCTGTTTACGATGACATACAGGTGCGCGCGAGCACTGGCCTGCGTTGCTTCCTGGCTTTTGAGAAAGCGAGTCATAGAACCGGGACTCGGCCACCAGCACAGGCGAGCTCATGTCGTTGTTTCAAGAGACGGCGGAAAGCTTTCAGTTTTCCGGATTCGTTGCGTAGAAGAATGCTTCGTAGCCGCCTGCACCTGTGCAGAATACAGGCGAGCAAGAGGGCCTCCGCTTTGGAATGAATTCCTGGTGTTTCCTTCCGAAGAGCCACTGCGCTCCGCGGGTATGAAGTATGTGCTCAGACGCGTAAACCAAATGCCTCGGTCGGGTTTTTTAGTGGTGTAAGAACGATGATTCTAACCAGCCCCGGCGGACACGCGATCACTGTCAGTAACCAGGGAATTGTCGGCCACGGGCCCATAGACGCTGGACGTCCCATAAGCGTCAGACGAGTCTTCCTGTCTGGAATAGCGTTCGGATAGAGACAGGCACATAGACACCCCAGTGTCGAGACGCTGCCCTTGACGTTCGCTGCGATGCTGGATACGCCGCGCTTGTCGCCACACGGCAACACGACGGGTTCCCGGTGCCTTGATGGCGGTCGGCTCGAGGAGTCGGTCGGATTATCACATGTTCTGCGCGAAAGCGATAGGCGGGCGCTTGATGGTCCTCAAGGCCGTTTACGTCACAGGCAATACCCGAAGCGTGCCCTAGTGAGCCGAGGTGTCGCGTAGCTCAGAAGCGGTGCTCGCGATCGCTTCAGTCGCACAGCGTCGGGTACGCTGTGCACCTACTGGGATTCCACCACAGCGAATGCGCTTGGCGAGACGTCAAACGGACTCGCTGGTCGGCCCCAAGAAATGGGGTCTTCCATACCGAAAGTTGCCGCTCATGAGACAGGGACGCGAGATCACCTCTGCTCCGGATCATGATGCGTTCGCTGCTCTGGAAAAAACGAGCCCCAATCACACAACACGCTTTACGTATTTGGTTTCATCCCTCACGATCCAAGCCGTCAAAACAGTTCCGCAAAGTCTTGGGAGAGTCGGTCGTCTTTCCAGCTATCAACAGCTTATACCTGCACCCGTACAAGGAACTTTCTGGATGGACATGACACCAAAATCAAAGAAGGCATCCTGAAGGTCCGGTCTACTTGACTCGTTCAGAGGATCGACAGCGCGCCACGCCACGTAAAAGTCACTGCCGCGAGCAACAGCGACGAGCTGCTTCAGCGCTAATGCGTTCGACGCAAATTTGATGACCCTAGGAGAGTTGAGTCTCGCGGCCAGAGAGTAGCGGGCGACTGGGTAGTCTGTCGCGGTAAAGTACGCCAGCGGCTTTGCGTAGTACGTAAAGTTGATGAACTGCTCGCTGGATAACAGTTCTGTGCCGTTGATGATCTTGTATGTTCCGGGGGCATCGTTTGGGAAAACGGTTGCGTGCTCCAACGCACCTCCAAAAATGATTTCCGTATCCGCGCGAAAGTCGTTCGTCTGACTGTGGTTATCGGTTTGGATGTTCGCGCCAGTGATCAGAACAGTTGCTGTCCTGCTGAAGTTGTATGTAGGCGGGTTCGGAGCCGGCGATGGATACGGGAAGGGTGGCGACCCCGATCCAACACTCTCACCCACGCCTCCGATGAAACTCTGACGCTCGAGAAGCGAGTCCGGCACCAGCAACAGCTGCTGCTCCTGCTGCTCTAAGGGTTCTGTCGGCACAGCGCTCGCCCTGCAAAGCACAATCAAGGCAAGGAACGTTAACACAAACAAGCTGTTTCTATGCATATTCTCTTCTGTATGAAGTACTCGTTTTAAAAACCAACGAAACAGTCAAAACACCTACTCTACAGGAATTTTGGATCCAGAGCCCTCATCGAAGACAAAAAAGGTGCTAGGTCGTCGCGAGCGCCGTCACCAGCGTGGCCTTTCCGCACCCAGGCCTGGATCCAAATTAGGTGTCTGGGCGCCCTCTGCCCCGTCATCGGCCACGAATGATCCGCACGCGAAGGCCCGCGCCAGAGGGGCCACAGCCCGCGCCATGTCCACGCATGTCGCATTCGGCAATCATCGCAGGGCGCCATCGCGGCCGCGGTGCCTGCGTGCCCGACACGCATCGATCCACGCAGGGTGGGGTGCGTGCGGCGCGTGTCACGACACGAGGCCGCGGTGCGTGCGTGCCTCTATGTGTCACAAGTGTGCCGCACATCCGTGCATGCATGCGGTGTCGCACAGCGGCGGATGCTGCCTTGAGGGGCTTTTTTTCCGATGGTGTAGCATCGATGAGACGAACCAGGAATCTTGGGGATGCACTCTGTGCCCTAGCAGTCAAGGAAGCGACACCCGGTCCGGGACGTTCCAGATGGTTCCGAGTTGCACGAACCTCAGAACGGACATCTTCTGCGGGGACTTTGGCTCGTGGGCGCGGTTTCCCGGGTACTGATCCTACCGGGGGCATCTACTGCTGCACCGGATGGACCCTGGCGCGGATACCGTACGGAATCAGAAAAGTTTTGACATGCTCCTGCGTGCGTCATCTCGAAGGCCTTTGGAAAGGGTGCCGCCGAACGATGCATCATCGGCTGCGGTCCATCGAGGCGAGTCCTACACAAGAAGCAACTTGATGGAAAGAGGCACGCAACCTCACCGATATTCTGCTTTGGAATTCCGTACGGCCAGGTGTTGCATTCCGGGGTTTCCAGACTCTGGTGCGCAGATGTGGCGGATTTTTTGGTTTCGGATCGATGAGTTGAACCAGACACACCCGGGCGCACGGGTCTTGCCAGTTGCCGAGTTTCCAACGACATCTCTTCGGGAGAGGTGGTCACGCGCCGCCACCCCGCGAGAGCAATGTTCCCTGGTGCACGAGGCATGCGATCGATAGAGTCTCACGCACCGAGCGCCGAGGCTACTGCGATGCCAAGAACCCTGGTGACGGACCTCATTGCATGCACGTGAACACGAGTACCGCCAATGCCGCAGATGCTTTCTTTTCTAGTGCCAGAGACAGCCCTTGGCTGCCCAAGCTCGGGGTCTTCCTGGAGGCAACCAAGGACCTGGATCGTGGCATAGTAGATCCACTCATGTGGGCAGAAAAACGAACGGTGAGGCTGCTTTCCCAACCGTTGTCGACGTTTGCACATCGCACTATGGCCAATACTTCGGGTAGAGCAAGGCAGGAAAGAGGACTAGCGGTCAAGTTCGCAACCGTGCGTACCAACGGTGACAAAGCACCGTTGGTAGCTTACTGGCGAGCTGCGAACGCGAGTGCCGATTTATGATATGCGGAACGTCTCGCCATGGTGTGTAGAGCGGGCAGCATCTGCTTACGAGCAAGCAACCATTCAGGCGTCATCTAGTGCACCGCTGCCGTTTTGTATCCAGGCTTCGAAAGATCCACCAAGTTACCCAATTATCCAATGGCAGCGGTGCTCGCCGACGGCTCCGCGCAGTACCTACTGATAGCTGTCTGCTTCATATCCTCTACCGGTTCAACGGAAAGCAGAACCACGTGCTGTGCAGATTGTTGCCCAGCGGCAGCGCTGGATGAAATCGAATCGTTTTGCCAGCGTCCCATCTGCATCCCAGATCGGAGCCGCGCTATTCCCTGATGCTCCAGCATCCACTCCATTACAGCTATCATCCAGGAAAGCTCCTCCAGGTTGGGCCGTTCAACGCTGGGCCGTGGCAGCGCGTGGCCGCCTACGGTTACAAAGGGAACAGGCCATCCGTTTCGGGCGTCACGCGCAACCGGCCAGGCATACTCCTCGATCGCATCAAGGTCGTCAAAGGTTAGCGACGACTCCTCCATATAGATATGGACAAGCTCTGCATAGCGCCAGAATGGACGCGAGATCTGAGGGCATTCTGGTGCCCCTGGGCGCAACGACACCGCAGCGGCGGAGGCACTCAGTTGTGCGATCGCATCGCATTCAGTGGCGTGGCGGCTCCAGTCTGCCCGCTGAGCTTCCTCGTCAATATAGTAAGCACTCTTGCATCGGCTGCATCGATTTGCGTTTGGACCGGAAATGATCTGGCCAGTAAACGCGCAAAGAACAACGTCAGGGATACTATCCGCAGACACACTCGACACGGCTTCCGACGGCAGATACAGGGGGACGTCTAGCGATTCCGCTTCTGATACGGTCGACGAACCTTCCTCGGTCTCTTTCTTGAGGCGCCGCATACTCGCGGCGTATCGCTTACGGGCTGCCCTGACAGACGGTAGACCAACGAATCCCGGGGTCTCACCGCCGAGCACCGCAAGAAACCGTACGTGCCTGCGCCACCGCTCTGCCACAGGCCGCTGCATCACCTGTTCAACGCAGATGCTCTCCACACGGAAAAGCCACGACTCAGGTAACTCATCCCAGGGCTTTCGATGAAAGAGCGCGTATGCTAAACAGTAGTACTGGCCGACAAGGAGCTCGCACTTTGACAGGGGTAGAGCCTGCAAAATGTACCGGTTATCCGGACGGCCGTCGCGCCGTTCTCCGCCTGCGAGCAAGCCCTGTATCAGACCAGGTGCCTCGCTTGCCGTGCTCGATGCACCCTTTCCCTTAGCGATCAGGTTCTGAGCGAAACGTTGCATAAACTCGCGAACGCCATCCGCCTCAGCGAGGACAGGCGGGCTCCAGCAGTCCGCCTCCGCCGCTGCAGACCCTGCTCTGGAAACCAGTGCGTGCAGGTCCTGCGTCACTTGCTCGCAAACGAGAAACCGAACGGGGTCCGCGAGCGCTCTTGCAATGTTCCGATTGGTAAAACTAATGCTCGCGGGGCGTAAACTGGCCGCATTCTCGCGCTGCGGCGTGAGAACCTCATCCAGCAGGAACTCGAGCATCTCCCAGGCCGTTGCCAGCCTGCCGTCTTTAACTGCGTTTGGTGGAAACTTATGAGCGCGTAGAGCTCCGTTCGGATAGAGATCAAGAATGAGCATGCACGGAGGGCGTACCTGTTTCCCGTCCGCGCTCCCCAGCCACAACCGTAAACGCTTTACAACGAACTGCCAGTGGTCTCGACTGGCGGGTCGTCGCCTCGCCATACGCAGTTTTGACAGAATGCGGTCTCTGGTTTCCGTATCATTACCGTACCACGGTGGTACAGACACCCCGGGACTAGCTGCAGTCATGCAGAGCGACGATCTCGTCGACTGAAGTGTTCAAGCGTTCGTTTCTGGGTTCCGACCCGCGGCGCCCCTGCAGAAACGCGTTCCGAAAGCGCCTCGCATCACGTTCATGCTCGAAAGCGCACGACACCCAAGTAAGCATAAAATAGAACAGGTTCGGGTAGTTCAATCGCGCGTACCCCGTAAAATGTTGGACTCGTCCACCGATCATCAACACAAGTCTTTTTCGGGTTGTTCTGCGGGTGCTTTCTATCCATGTCTCTTCTCTCCGGGTTTAGATTCGCTGGTCTCTGCTTCCGCTCCAGCTGAATTATTAGCCGTCCGAGGATGCTGATGGCAGCGCTCAAGTCCCGATTTCGTAGCTTTCACCCGTTGTCAAAGCACTTCATGCACATATGGCAGTAGTGATCTATGCTGTGCTTGCCATTCGCACCGTCTCTGTACACAGACTTGGTGCGTCCAGCGCAATCGTGGCTCTTAGATGTGCTGAGTTGCTCCCATACGTCCGCGACACCTGTTCCGCCAAACGCTGGACTATCCAGCGTGAATGCTGGCGTCATCACTCGTTACATGCCCTTGACAGATGCAAAAGTTGCCCCTCGTTGCACTCCTTCGTTTCCGGGCCCGTTTCCGTATGCTTCGATCAAGCGCTTGTTCAGGCTGCTCATATCGTCGAGTACGCTGTGCGCTGCATGCACAAGTGCACGCTGTTGCATTCGAGAGAGGATTTGTGGAACGCGATCTTGTCCATCATGGAGCATGCAGCGGAAGCAAAATCAGTGTGGGAGAACAAATCGAGAACTGTCGATATCTCTAGGCTCCATTCGGGCGAAGCGGTGACGCACGCTCCATGGGCAGCGAACGACATGATGACTGGATTCGGAGTCCAAGACCCTTTTCGATTCAAGAAGATGAAACTGGAACCGCTTGGAGTATATCCCGTGAGAGGTGCCGCGCTACTGTGGAATGCCATTTCATCGATGGCCATGAAGAGTGGAGGATTTGTGATTCGAACGGAACCGCTTCTCTGACGTGCAATATTCTGGGAACTGTAGGCATGAATCCGTGAAGAAGCTGTCACTGTGCGACAACGAGTTTTGTTTTCTGGTCCATCCAGCGACGCGAATGGCTGCACCAACGAGTTGCCTTAAAACAGAAAGATCCAAAACCTGAATAATACGTCATTCGAGCATGCTTTCCGTAAGGAATCGAGAAGAATGGACGCTTGTACGCTTGAATTGGATGATCGTATCGTCCATTGTACGAAACCTTGTTCGTAGGCGTCGTGAATCATTGTAATCCCAGTGTCGTCATGAATTCCAGCAGCAAAGATTCCAAGATGCGACTCGGAAGGCATGACCGAAAATCCTGAATCTGGCTATGAATCCGTACGCCTTCCAGTCTTTCGAATCGTTTCTGTTTCACTTCCGCTGCGGTGCATAGCAGGGGATCGAAATCCCCGTACAATGTACCCCATCGACCGTAGACGAATCGCCTATAAGATATATACTCTTTACTGCACAGAGCGAGGAGGACTGCACTCCTCCATCAGGTCAGTCATACCACAGTACTCAGATGCTTGAGGAACACTGAAAGAAACAATTATACGCGCTCTTCGTCAAAACCGGATATTCTCCAAGTCTGCTCGCTGTCGATGGTAGAAAACGGCCAGTTGATCTCCTTACGAAAGGCAAAGCGACGATAGAGGCTGACACCAGCGTCTCTGCTTCTGAGCGGATTGTTCGTGTCGTACCGAAACCACGGGGATACGGTTGCAAAAACAGAGTCCAATTTCATACACAGCCTTCTTCCGCCGAAATCGCAGCTACAGTGTTCCTGGAACGTCGCGATCGGAATGAAGCAGAGGGACGTCAGTTTGTTTTTCCAGTCGATGAGACGTCTTTCGGACCAAACAGTTGGAGTGTTTTCGGATATTCGCGGAGCAAGGAGCCAGTTGAATGTACGATTGAATTCGAAGAGAACGACGATATCATCCCCTGGTCTAGCTGGAGTGGAATATTGGGCTGCCTCAGTTTTGCCCGTAGAGAAGGCGCATGCAGGACCGCCAACCGCTTCGTCGCATCATCGACGACTTTTCCACTAGCGTCTGGCGACATCCTTCCATTGGACAACGTGGTATTTCACCATTGCCGCTGCATTCGAGCTATTGGCGATTCGATCGGCATAGAGCTGCTTTTCATTCCTCAGTACGCTCCATGGTTCAACGGTATTGAAGGAGTGCTTTGTATCGTTAAAAGTACCGACGGATCCTTTGGGTGAATCGCTGAAGCGTTCAACACACGGCGGCACACCGGTGCGCATATCGTCTCTGTCCCGAAAGTCCCTCTCCCTCCGGGACGGACCTCACCTAGGGACATAAACAAGTGCATTCATTTCCAACGTACAAAAATCTAAAGAAAAGTTTCGGGGATGGAAGTCGGCGGTAGTAGAGGGCCGTCATCCCGGGGTTCCACGAAAGAACGAAGAAAATTCTCGTCCCGCCGTCCATCGAGCGCAGAAGAGCAAGTGACGAAGAATAAGAAGGGTGGAGATAAGCGAGCAACAGTGTTTGCCCGACATGACGGTGAAGAGGTTTTCGTGGAGTAGAGGATACGAGTTCGAGGACTCCTCCATGCCTTGGTGAGTTCAACCGGCATCAATGCACGCAAGGAGTTCTTCAACCAAGACCTCCATGCCGCCCTCGATATCAGGAGACGTGCGGTGCTGTAGCTGAGACCCGTGGAGTTGACGCGATCTTACTTCATGGGGACAACCCCTCAGGCTCGAAGTGTGCAGGTAGAAACTGAAGCCGATCGTAGGTGCCCGGCCATAAAATGACTTGGAGGCGTCTGTGCGTGGGTATTTAGTGACCATACGTGGCAACGAAACGTTTCTTGTTCCATTGAACACAATCTATGACAAACTCGAACAATTTATGCAGTGAGAGACGCTGCACCCTTATGCAGGCATCAGGGCCTGCCGCCTCTCACAAGCTTGCCAGACATTTGGAGCAGTAGCGCTCGTGCGCAAGGACTTGCGTGCATATGCGTTATCGCCCGTCTTTCATCGTCCAGTCAACGAGCTTGCTCCGGTCGCAACAGCGCTGGGGAAAGTGTTGCCGCCGAACTAGGTCTCCACGTTGGATGCCAGGGACCACGTCAATGTCGATCTCGCCTGTTCACCAGTCACTTTGTCGAACGGCGGGTGCGGTGCGGGTCTTGCTTTCACCAGCACCGGTGGCTACCCGCGAAACTGCTACCAGCGGTGTTCCGGAACGTGATCAAGTGCCCGAGAGCGATAAATGGGACCTGTCTCGTCTATACGCGGACAAGTCGGAATGGGAGCGGGACTTTACTGCATGTTCAGGGCCGTGGGAGAAGCTGCTTTCCTTCCGTGGGCGCGTGACACAGTCACCCGAAACCGTTCGCCAGGCTCTCGAAGAGTACCTGAGGATAGCCCGCGTGATTGAGCGTGTGTATACGTATGCTCATCTCTTGCACGATGAGGACTTGCGGAACGAAGCAGCCAAGAGCATGTACGCGCGAGCCGTGGACTTGCACACCCGCTATGCAGAGCAGACATCTTTCCTCGAGCCGGAGTTGGTGGAGGTGCCGAATGACTATCTGGAACCTGGGAAAGGCCTTGAGCCGTACAAGCACTACCTAGAGCGAATTCGTCGACAAAAGGCGCATACACTGAGCGCAAGCGAGGAGGCACTCCTCGCGGCCTCGACGAAAGCGACGTCCGCATCAGCTCGGGCGTTTTCTGCGATGAATGACGCCGACTTTGACTTTGGATTCGTTCAGGATGGCCAGGGGAACTCGATTGCTCTATCTCATGGGAGTTACGGCACATTGATGCGCAGCAAAGACCGCACCCTGCGTCGGAACGCATTCACGACGCTTCACGGGAAGTATCGTTCGTTTGAGAACACGCTCGCAGAGCTGCTTTCGGGCGCGGTCGAGACGCATGTGTTCCATGCCAAAGCGCGACGATATCGCTCGGCTCTCGAGGCGGCGCTGACACCGAACGCGATCCCCACGAAAGTCTACGAAAACCTCTTGGATACCATTCGCAAGCATGGTCTGCACCATCATCATCGATACGTTGCGCTACGGCGGCGCCTCTTGGGTGTGGATCGTGAGGACGACGGCCGTATTCACATGTATGACATGTATGCACCACTTATTCCTGACGTGGACCTCGCCATGCCGTACGAGGACGCTGTCAAGTCCGTACTGGCATCGCTGGCACCCCTCGGAGACGAATACCTGCGGGTCGCGTCTGCCGGGCTCGGAGAACGCCGTTGGGTGGATCGTTACGAGAACAAAGGCAAGCGCAGTGGCGCATATTCATCCGGCTGTTATGACAGCGAGCCGTACATTCTTCATAATTACGACCCGGCGAACATTAATGACGCGTTCACGCTGGCGCATGAGCTCGGGCACTCGATGCATAGTCATTTCAGTCGCCAACATCAACCCTATCACTATGCAGACTATTCGATCTTTGTCGCAGAGGTTGCCTCAACGTTCAATGAGGAGCTTTACTCCCGTTATCTCTTTCGCACGAAAGCCAACAGCAGGGCGGAAAAGGCGTATCTCGTGAACCGGTCGCTAGAGGATTTACGTGGTACACTCTTCCGTCAAGCAATGTTTGCGGATTTCGAATTACGTATCCATAGAATGGCGGAGGAAGGTCATCCCTTGACGCCTGCAACGCTCCGGCAGACATATCGCACACTCAATGAAGAGTGGTTTGGAACGGATGGCGTTTGTATCGACGAGGCGATTGAATGGGAGCTCTTCCGCATTCCCCATTTCTACTACAATTTCTACGTGTACCAGTACGCGACGGGGATCAGCGCAGCACTCGCTCTTGCGGAGCGGGTGCTCAGCGGCGGCACGGCAGAACGAGATGCCTACTTCGCCTTCCTGCGAGCGGGATCGAGCGTGGATCCCATTGATGCCTTGCGCATTGCCGGTGTCGACATGACAAGTCCGGAGCCGGTTCAAGCGGCGCTGCGGCGCTTTGGTGCTCTGGTCGATGAATTGGATCAGCTCACGCGCTGATCGGCACGACTTGGTCCATAAAGCCGATCGTATGTGTGGGAACTCTAATGCCGCTGATGCATCTAGCCGGTGCCAGCGGTGCGCTCCAGGCGCTCGTCGATGCGTTCTCCTGAAAGCACGCCAGAGCGGGTGCCTCAGGATTATCCAACAAGCTCCTACGTCCAGGAAAGTAGACCATCTGTGTCGATTCAGTCAAGAAATGCGGTAGGCACGGCATATGGAGCCTTGCATCGAAACCGCTGGGCGTCTACGGTGGCTCGCTTTGACGGCTCGGTACAACGGGGAATCCGAGCGGGCTGTGCGGCTCGCACAGCGTCCCCAAACCGCCGACACACCCGCCTATTCAAGACGCGTTCCCTTCATCAAGATTTGAGGATATGGAAGCGCCGGGTATGGTCCTGCTGCTCCCCAATCTGCTGGGTGAACGCTTCGACCGCAAACGTGCGTCTCGGTCGCCACATGTGTCCATTATCGCCCGCGGTTTCTTTGCGAGAAGCGCGTATCCGACCCGCGTCCTCCAAGGGAGCATTGCAGTTTACAGAGCTCAGCTGAGAGCCAAATCGGCAGCGCGAGGAACAAGTGCACAGGTGCATGTTCAGGTGCTAGGTTCCGCTTCGGACACCTCATGCAGCCTCGCGATATGTGAACACAGGCCGCAGGCAAGTGCAGATGCACGCGGCATGACCCCAGCGGCTACGGCTTCAGCACACAGCCGAAGAGCATTTCATGGAAAACTGAGCTGTCGCTTGCGTTGCCTCGGGTGAAAAAATTGCACTGCCTCCAGGACCGATCTGGTGAGCGGAATCGTCCCTGGTAAACACAACACTGTCGAATGATGGAAGACTGTAATCGTTCCCCAGTTGCCCAGGGAAACTGTTCTTGGTGAATAGATACGGCGCTCGAGTTATTCTGGGAGGCTGCACCCTAACATCCTAATGCCTTGATCCATTGGAGCGTACAATGCCGCCTCTCCGCGCTACTGAGTTTTTTCGTCCTAAATCTGCAGCGTTTCATCTCAATGCACATACGGACCACTAAACGATTCCGTCGAAAGTTCGCTTGATGCAAAGCCGCAGGACGCCAAGGAGCCACGAGACGATTCCGGATTTTGATCGAGGCATCAAGTCTCGGTTCAGAATGTGCATATGCGTATGGTTGCTGGAGGGATCCCGCCATGGAAAGCCTCTCACCAACGATTGCCTTGCCATGTGAGGTCCGGTCAGCTTACCCTGCAGCGTCTCGTGCAACCGTCTCTGTTCTACGAGCTTCCTCTCTACCTGTTTTGGCCTGCACCCGCGCTCTTGATGCTTGTATATCGTCCTGAACGCATCAAAGGGCATCGTATACAATCGATTCCTGCACTCGATATACGTACTGGTCGACGGAGCAGGTGTCCAGCTCGCGCGTCGTTCATGCGATCCAGCGCAATCGGAAATGTCGTCTCTCTTCCATTGCAGCGTAAACGAGTGTGCTGTGGAACTTTTGGCAAAGTCAGGCCCATGTTTTGCGGTTTGGCGGGGTTTTCGGGAAAGTATGGGCGCAGTCCATGTCGTGGTCTTCGAACAAGCGCCCTTGCTGTGCGGCAGAGTCTCCTAGCGGCTGCAGGGCGCCATAGTCGCCACCGAGGTCGCTCAAGCGTGCCGAAGCTTACCTGCCGGGGCGGGAACGTTGACGAGCCTCGCGACCAAGATAACGATCTTTCGGGGAGCATTCTGCCCCGTGGTGCGCTTTTTGGTGGTTTCCTCTCCTATGGTGTTGGGAAGAAACGAACACGTTCAGACCGCGTCCCGCAAAACCCGGAGATACCCTGCGCTTGCGGGAGCGGCAGGACGTATCGGAACTGCTGCATGCCCTTTCATACGAACTCAAAGGCACCCGCAGAAGCAGAAGAGCTTTTGCGTGCTCGATACTCGGCTTTCGCCTATCGCTTACCCGGGTTTATCATGCGGACCACTTCGAAAACAAACCCGGACTATACGGACGACTGGAACCGCTGGGAGGCAGACATTCTGGAGTTCTGCGACTTGTATCGCTTTCCGGGTATGGAGGTCCTTGATGAGAAGACCGCGAGCCCCGATGTATCCTTTATTCAGTTTCGTGCGAATCTCATCTACGAAGGCGCCCTCGGTTTCTTCATAGAACGGAGTCGCTTCGTGAAAGAGCGCGGGAAATGGATGTATGCGAGCGGGAAGCTCGTCGAAGCTGAGATGCCACCCCGATAAGCCTACAGGCTCGATCATTGCTTTTTCATGGACCTGGATGCAAGCAACAACAAGTTGTTTGGCGGCAGTGCATTGTGTCCGTAGATGTGCGCGGAACGCCGAAGCTGCCCGGTCCGTCACAGGGGACAGGTGTTCGATAACGAAACCTCCAATGCTATGTAAATCATCAAGCTTGTGTTTATGAGTGGCGGTTGCACAAAGTCTGGGTATTGTATGGGAATAGCGCGCACATATGCGGTATGCGCTGTCCGGAGCCAACGCCCGTCACTTGTCGCAACATTGCGCTGCCTCTGCAAAGCGCTAGCGGCAGTGATGCATCCATCGCTACATCTCGAGCAGTCGCCCGTAGAGGGATCTCAACCTCGGTCTGTTGCCGTGTGGTGACGACGGCACGGATGCCTCAAGGGTTTCGCCAAGCACCCGTGGAAGACTCGGGATCCGGCGGCGCACAAGACGGATCCATCGGCTGTGCTGAGCGGGAACACCAGGATGGAGCACACGCGATGCACAGGTCACTGTGAAGCAACCGTGATCTCCGCGTTCAGTGTCGAGCGCAGTCGCACATTCGGGAAATTCTGGTAAAGTTCATTGCGCCTACACCAGAAAATGCGCAGCATAGCGGGCGCTCCGACCCCGACAGCAGCAAGCGCGTCCTTCAATCCCGAAACTACCGATGCACCCCTTGAACCCTTGTTGTTGAACTTGGCACATCGAGGTTGGACATGAACATAAAACGCTCGTACAACATCGAAAGTCAGCAGTAGAACGAGCAGAAGAATGTCCCATTGAGTCTGTGTCCTCAGACAGATCCCAGGAAAAGAAAGAGTAGGCGTTTTCCGACTCTGGGACTGCCACCGCGTGTGCGTTTGTGCACCGCAGGTCCACGCCATCGGTTTGCGCTGCCGTCGCCCGAGCCGCTGGAGCAGCCTCCGTAAGGCAGCAGCGCAACGCGTGCTTTTTCTTCGAAGTCGCTCGAAAGCTGTTACCTTTTGGTGTGTGCTTGGTGCCAACCAGCCTTGAGCAGTGTCCACAGTTTCTCCTTGTGTGTAGCGGTAGGGCTCAGTGTGTGCGTCTCGAACGAGCTGCACTCGACGTTCTCGTGTGGGCACTGTGTCCGCGGAAGCGTCTGTTCGTTGCACCAAGCACTCGGTGCTGTGAGGTTTTGAGCGCGAGTTCTTCGCGTTGAGCGGCTACCATACCAAAAGTTTTCTGGTCACTATTTCTGAGAAGAGGAGCGCTATGGAGCAAGGCACTGTCACAAGTCTAGCATTCTGTTCGTTAGGTGTCGCGGCGGCAGGTCGTTTGCAGCGGCGGGCACCAGGCTGTGCTGCGTGCGCCAGGGGGTACTGGGGCAGCGGCTGCAGGCAGCCAGTCAAAAGCGCTCGGAATGTAAGGCTTTCAACCCAAAGACGTCGATTGGTCTGTTGTGCCAACGAGTCTGAGCGTCCACTTAGCGTCGCAGATAAAACAGAGCAACTGCTCTCTGCGCTGAAAGCAGTCGTGGACCCCGACTTGGGGCAGGACATTGTGACGCTGGGGTTTGTGAAGAATATACAGTTCGGAGGTGATGAACACTATGGAACCGTATCGTTCGATGTTGAGCTGACGACGCCAGCATGCCCCATTAAGGAGCGTTTTCGTGAGGAATGCACGAGGCTTGCGGAGAGCCTGCCGTTCGTCACGCGTGCGAACGTACGGCTAACAGCCCAGACGCCAAGTGCAGCGGCACCTGAAGCGGGAGGATCGCGCGATCCGCTTTCACAGGTTTCTAACATCGTTCTGGTGACGTCCGCCAAAGGCGGCGTAGCGAAATCCACCACAGCTGTGAATCTGGCATTCGTGCTGGCAAGGCTCGGCGCTCGAGTGGGTATTCTCGATGCGGATATCTACGGGCCATCGCTGCCGATCATGGTGAATCCCGAACACAACGAGAAACGGATTCGACTGACCCCAGACGGGCTCATGGTGCCGCTGACGCGTGCGGGTGTGAAACTCATGAGCTTTGGTTACATCAACTCAGATCCGGCGATGCTACGAGGACCCATGGTTTCCTCGCTCCTCACGCAACTCATCCAGCAGACCGACTGGGGCTCACTCGATTACCTTTTGGTGGACTTACCGCCTGGCACTGGTGATATTCAGATCACCCTGGGCCAGGTGCTGAAGGCCACTGCAGCGGTTGTCGTAACCACACCGCAACGCCTCGCGTTCGCCGACGTTGTGAAGGGTATCCAGCTTCTAGACAAAATGGCTGTTCCGCCGATTGCAGTCGTGGAGTCAATGGCCTATTTCGTTGCTCCGGACACAGGAAAACGCTATGATCTCTTCGGAAAAGGGCACAGCGCCCGGATATCGCGAGAGTTCGGCATTCGCAGCACGTTCCAAGTGCCACTATGGCCCGAGATCAACGCGGCTGGCGATACGGGAACGCCTGTAACGCTCACGCTCCCCGAGACGAGTGAAATTTTCCAATGCTACCGCCGAATCGCCGAAAACATCGTTCAGGAATGTGCACGGGTTCGCTTCGGAGCTGTACCCATCCCACAAGCGAGGTGGGATGCAGATCATCGTGAAATTGTGGTGCAGCTCCAGGATCACATGGAGGAGCGCATTCAACCTGCAGCACTCCGGAGGGCGTGCCGTTGTGCCGCGTGCGTGGATGAGTATACCGGCAAACAACTGCTGGATCCGAATTCAGTTGACGACAACATATACCCGATGCAAATGATGAATGTCGGGAATTACGCCCTCGCCGTGAACTGGAGCGACGGCCACCAGTCGATTATGCCGTGGGAGCGCTTCCTTGCGGGATACCGTTCGGGTAGCCGCGGACGTCGGATCGCGGAGACAGCCGCCCTGGACTCTATCACAGCCTGAGCGAGGTAGACATGAGCAAGGCGTGTTCGAGTGCCATAGCAACCTATACGTGACGGTTTTGGTCTGGTTCAGACAATGAAGCTGCGGGAGTTGCTTGCCGCTGGAGGCGCTCTTGGCGCAGACCCAGGTTTGTTGCGTGATGAACACAGCGCCCTTGGTACGCCCTCAATGTCTTGGTCGACGTATTGCAGCGATCGAGATGCGCTTTGGTGGGTATCAAGTACGTAGCAGCGCGCTGGGATGCTGTGCGCATGTCAGAAAGAAATGGAACAGGTCTACGAAAACGGGCGCACATGCTAAAGATTTGATGTCCTTCTACTTTCATCAAATTCAGCATCTGCCATTTTCGGGATTTTTTTGTGACTGCTTCCGATTCCTCTTTCCTGGATCCGTCTCTGAAACGCCGGTCTCTCTTTTTGCCTCCTGCTTTATCGTCAGCAGTCCATGGGTGATGATGGCAGCGTGCATGCCCCGATTTCGCGGCTGCCAGCTGCGGACAACGCATTCGATGCATAGTCGATGGTTGGGATGTACGCTTCGCATGCGATTTTTATCTTCTTCGTATGCATCCTGGGTGCGTCCACCGCTCTGGTGACGCTGGATTGTGGTCCGGTAATCCCAGATGTCTACGAGGCTTCCTTTCCCGGGGGCCGCTCTGTGGCGCGTGAACGTTTGCTTATTCATGCTGTACACGCCTTCGACTGGTAAAGCGTGCAATCCTCGATGCCGTCCTTTGTCTCAGCGCCCGGTGCCGTGCCCTATGATCACGGGCTGCTTTTTCGAAGCGACCCAGTTGGCAGGTAGGCTGCTCGCTGCATACGCAAGCACATGCTGTTCCATTCAACAGATGGTGTATGGAAAGAGATGTTGTCCATCATGAAACGAGTCACGGAAAAATCATTCAGGCCAGGGATCAGGTAGGGATGTGTCGATCCGTCTACGCTCCTTTGGAGCAGAGCGATGACGTACGTTCCTCTGGAAGCGATCACTGCAATGACTCGATTCCCAGTCCAAGACACGTTTCCATGTAGACAGAAGAGAAGGGAGCCCTTGGAAGCAAACCCCATAAGCGGTATGGTGATGCTGTCGTATGCGGTGTCGTCGACGGCCACAACAAGAGAGTGATTTGTCTCTCGAACGGAATCGAATAGCTGACGTGGCAAAGTAAGTGAACTTGCGGCACGAGCTTGTGAAGAAAACGTCAACGGACGACGCCGATCTTCTTTCCTCGTCAATCGGGGGGCGTGAATTGCTGCGACCAACAGTTGCTCGGAAGCGGATAGATCGACATCCTAAAGATCGCATGATTTCAGCGACCTTTACACAGGGAATGGAAAAGAGTGCGTGCTTGCACGTCTGCATTGGATGATGATATCGATAGCTTCACAAAGCCTTGTTCGAGGGCATCGCGAATCATCTTGAATCCGGTGACGCAACGAATTCCGGCAGCAGCGTATCCACGGTTCCACTCAGACTCGACGCATGAGAATCCGAACAATACGTACGACTCCTTATGCTTCAAACGCTGCACTCTGTATGTCGAGTATTCACAGCTAAACGAAAATTTTGAGAGGAATCGAAAAACAGTTCGAGATCGAGCCATTCAGTGTTCCATTTTCATCTGACACCGGGTGTGGCGAGCACTCCCCCCAGAACCTCTGGATGATCTTCAGCTAGCGCTCTGGCCTATGGCCGTGTCCAATATGCGGGAGCGTTTCCTCTGTACGGCGAGGTGCATTGCCCCGTTCTCCGTGAAGTTAAATTCCTTTCGGGGCGAGCAGTCGAACGCTTGTCAAGGATGAAATGCATGGACGTGCAGATGCTGCGACATAGCTGACGATGATCGCGTGGCGGCGGACGAGACCCTATATACGGTTGAGCCTCCATCGATGGCCATATCAAGCCAAGATACGGAGCCCAGAGAAATGCACAGTACCTATGGTGCTTGCGTGTTATCGGTATGACGATGGCCATATCAAGCCAAGATACGGAGCCCAGAGAAATGCACAGTACCTATGGTGCTTGCATGTTATGCATACCATTCCTAGGCGCGTGCCGCAGTGCCCATGTCGCACCATGATTTCGTCAGTGAATGTTGCGCGCTGCATCCTCCAGTATACGGCATGCGATGCGGTGGAGCGTGATTCTCGATAATCCATCCCATGTGTGAAACTCTAACAGAAAAATTTATCCGACATGGGCTTTCCATCACTGCAGGTCTGACTCGTAATATCCGTCGCATCGAGTGCTGAGATGCATGCCCCCAGGCAACGCGCACCAGACGCATGTGCGTCCCTGTATAGAGCACAGCGCCTACGAACACCCCCAACGCCTATGCACATGATTTGCCCACGTCAAGACGTAGGCTGCACCTGAAGCATTGTGTCAGGCCGCGCGGCTTGTATCCCTTCGATATTCAAGCACGCGTCCGGGTTCAACGATACAGGTCAAGGTTCCGTCTCTCGTTTGCCTGCTACCTGCCCGGAGAGCGTCGCAACTCCCAAAAGCGCAGTGCGTGCTTCTAGAAATTGGGCTTAGCAACCCAGTTTTCCAAAATGCACTCTCCATTCCAGTCCCATCTTTCCCTACCTCTACAGCGCTCTTCCTCCCAACCTTATACGGCATCAGTCGCGGCACCGGGCACCGTCACCACGCACACAACAAACGACGTGGATTAGCGCTGCGGACGTGAGCGCGGAGCGCCCTGCGTGAGCGCTCCACTGCCGGTCTCACCTTTTTGCTCCAAGTACTCTTTCGTCGTACGGTCCTTCCCGAGAAAAAAGAGCGGCGGCTGGCGGGGACTGCGGAGACCGACGCCCTGCTCCCGCCAGTGTCGCTCCCGTCTGTAGCCCAGGTAGACACCGGCAGCAACACAGCCGCAGTAGAAACCTGCGGTGTACCACCCCCAGTGTCTCTGAATGGGGATACCCTCCATTCAGAACTCCGAAACCCCAGCTCAGACCTAACACTTCACGGGGCGAACACGGCAGCTTCTTTCTCGCAAATACCTCTTTACAGAGCGTTCCCCCTGTGCCCGCATTGGGAGGTCCGGAGTTGCAGCCTCTCGTGGCGGTCGCCGAACGTAACCCTCGAACGGGCGCTGCGGGGCAGTTCTGGCGGGGTCCGTCTGCTCGGGTACGGACCGCACCCTCGGACGTAACGGGGTACGCTGTAGAACTAGGACTTTGGTGCGAACTCTCGAGACTTCCGAGAGAGTCATGGCAAGTTGGCGGTCCGGCGCGGGTACAACGTTGCCGGTGTCGTGGCCACGGAACGCCAGCGGCTCGAGCCCGAGTCTTTCAACGGAGGTTGAAACTGGTACGCCCGCTGCAGCGTCAAAGTTGGATAGACATCGAACCGTACATGCGGAACGATCGCCAACGATCTCACTACGAGAAAGCGCGTTTTCGGTGGAGCCCGTGTCGTCTGCGGCGGTGGCCCAGTCGACGTGTCCACGGAAACCTCAGACGTTCGCAGAGCCGCCAGCACCATCTCCAAAGAACGCGGTCGGTAGCGAGACCAGTGTACCACATGAACAGATAGAACGACGCGCTCCAGTGGTGCACGCTTGCGCCGGTGACGCACTTGGTCGTACCACCAGCACCAGAGCACGTTTGCAGGACAACTTGCCTCTAGCGCTCCAGCATATGCTCGCAGGCGGGGCCGCAGGTCTTGCCGAGCACATCTGTCTTTATCCGGTAGACTTGGTCAAGACGCGGATGCAGTCGTATCATGGGCAGGCAGGCTTTGCCAGCTACACCATTATCAGCGCTGTTCGAGCTATTTGGCGGGACGAAGGCGGTCTCCGTGCGCTCTGGCGTGGAGTTGGTGCAGTGGCGTTGTCGGCGGGTCCTGCACATGCCGTCTATTTTGCAACCTATGAGGCTTTGCGAGCTCGCTTTGTATCCTTAGCCGCTATTCGTGGCAGTGGCTCCGTACCGGAAGTCGCATGGACGACAGAACGACGAGGTGGTTTGTCGGAGCCGGTTGCCGTGGCTGCAGCAGGCGCACTTGCGACGGTATTCAGCGATGGACTCATGGCGCCTTTCGATGTGGTTAAGCAGCGTATGCAAATCGAGCGACACTACCGCTCAGTATGGGATACTTTGCTTCGAGTTTACCGGGAGCAGGGAGGGTTTCGCGCGTTGTACGCCGGATACAGCACGGCGCTGGTAATGAATGTGCCTTTCAGTGCAACGTACTTTAGCGTTTACGAGGCATGCCGTGAAGCGCTATCACTTTTGATTTCGTCCGAGGACATGACTACCCGCCAGCAGTCTCCATCAAACGGTTTCGCGCGGCATGGTGTGCACTTTGTGAGTGGCGCTATCGCTGGTGCGGCTGCCGCAGGCATGACCAACCCGTTGGATGTGGTGCGAACGCGTCTCCAAACGCAAGGCGAAGCAGGGGCACGACGTTATCGGAACATGTGGGTAGCGTTCCGGGCAGTGGCTCTGGAGGAGGGTGCTCGCGGCCTCTGGGCCGGTCTCGTACCTCGCATGCTTTTTCATGCCCCGGCCGGCGCGATCGCTTGGACTACGTTTGAGTTGGTGAAGCGTGCCTTTGGCCTGGATAGCACCTTGGATGCTTTCGTGGACTAGAAAGCTCGAAACACACCAGGATGCAGTATATATATGTGTCTTGTCGCATGCCTGTATATGGATATGTACGTATACGGGCGAAGCGTTCCTGTGTACGTCGACGTCCGAGCAAGCACACGGGTACAGGCTGCGGCAGGTTCCGCGTTCACGCCTATATCGCTCTGCAATGATCGACGACGTGCTGCGTAGCGACGCGGTGCGGACTGGTGGTGCACCTCCAGAGGCCGCATCCTGACTAGCCGCACTGCGACAGGACGCACCCGAGCAGTGCCTCCTGGGCGTGCGCTCAGCTGGTGAACTGCTCATTCCATGCAACGCACTGAAAGTAAATCTCTTTGAGAGCGATCCATGAATGCCATGTTTCTCCTAGCCATTCCATGGATGCAATGCCACTACCGCTAGAACGATGATGTCGTCAGCGTTTGTTTCGCCCGCGATACACGACTATCACCGTCGATCGCCGTTCAGCAAGCACATAGCAGGCCGTGTCAACGGCACCGACGTCCGCTGGCGACTCAAGCGCCCCTCATTGAAGAATATCGCGTCGGTTTTGTTCGAGAAGAGATCGTAACGAGTGTGGGAAACCGTTCTACCTCGGTCACTCTTGTGAGGAAACTGTTAACCTGGCTGCTGCGTACGAAGAACTGGGAAACCGGACGCAAAGCTGCTCGGAGCGACTCCACAGCCGACGTGCGTGTGCGCCTCATGAGCGGAGCACTGCTACCAGCCTTCATAGTGGACTTGCGTTTACCACACCTTTGCACTGAATTCAGCAAGCACCGAAGACCGAACACGTTGCACAGGCAGCACGCGGGATGCCGCCCTTGCTGGCGACACGTCCAGACGGTGCGGCTCCGCAGGACACTGCGTGCGGAAACAAAGCCACCCTCACCGCCGAACCACGATGAAAGTAATATGATATTGAAGCGACCACCCCATCCTCCGATTTCTTTCTATGTCGCACTGCTTGAACGGGCCTACCGACGGCCAGACCCCTGCTTTTCTCAGCTCTTCGAGGATAACGTCTTTCTGGACAAACTTGTTGAGTACGTTGCCAAAGAGAATGCAAGTGGTGACCCAAAGAGGCGTATCGAACCGATGGATGATGCCGAGGTAGACCGTATTCTCTCCGAATGGGACGCATATCACAAGGCCGCAGCCGCGAAGCTGGAGCGCATCATGGAAACCGCTTCGAAAGGCGTCAAATTCATTCGAGAAGACGTCGACTACTCGATCCCGCCGGACAAGTTCCTGGAACAGCACCCCGAACTGAAACACGACATGTACTGGCCAGCGGGGGATCGACCGGGCTACGAGTTCGCGGTGAACCAGCCCCGGCAGCCGTTCCCGCCCATAGAGTTTGACCCCGACTACATTCTTGAGCGTGACGCGTTCTTCCAAGCGCTGCCTCGGGAGCTGTCGGAGGCGATCCTGGAGGAACTGGGACGGCGCATTGGACCCACGCGCAAGTGGGCCTACAACGATACGAGCGGCCTGCGCTTCTTCCAAACCATTTATTTCACTGATCCGATTTTCACAGATGACTACGTACCATGGCAGGGAACCGGCCCCGAGTTCGATCACGTGCAAGAGTTTCCCGACATGACCTGGGAAACCCAGCAGAAGCTCAGTGGGAACCGCGTACTCGATGCGGAGCGAGAGCGAGCGACTTGCGCATTTGTTCGTCGATTCTACGAGGATTTCGGGGTCTCGGTGTCGAAGCAGGCATCACTTCTGAACGCTTCCGTGGCCTGGTTCTTCGAGGCGTTGCGTATTGCTCGACCCCGACCCGGGGATGTTTTCGTGCACTGGGATTGCGGCGACGGGCGCTGGGTGCTTGCGGCGATTACTGCGTTCGATTTCGGCTGCGGACGGGGTATCGTGGTGATGCCCGACGGTCTCGAGGAATCCAGCGAGGCCCAGGAGCGACTCGATGCAATCCAGAGAATCATGCAACAGGTCGAGGATGCTACGTTTGCTGCGGCACGCGCCAAAGCCGCAGCGGACGAGGCTGCCTGGCGAGCCGCCTACAATATGGTGGACGAACCCTATGACCCAATGAATGATGAGATTCGTGAGGCACGCAAAATCGCCGCCAAACCAGATGAATCCATCAAATTCACATCGGTCATGATTGAAACGAACGGGAAAATGCTCTGGGACGCAGACGTACTACTTTGCCCGCGTATCGGCATGCTCGATCTCGCCCGCGTCAAAGTCGGGTGCCGCATCATATCCATGGATGAACCGGCAGCAGCGGGACTGGATCGTCGCGAACTGCGATTCCTGGGGCCGCACGTCTATGAGCGTGTTTGGGAGCCTTGGATGGAGGCGACCGCACCATCATCAGCGACCTGAACGGACCTCGCCAAGGTCGTTATTCTCTGTTGCTAGATGAGCATAGGAGCGGTAGCGGCTCGCCGAATCGATTTCCCTAAAGCTGTGCGACAACGACGATGCTCTTCCAGCTGCATATTGTATCCGTCTATGCGTATACGGCTTGCGTCATCGTGTGTTGATCCGCTGTTCGATACGATCTGGGAGACTGGTGCGCAGGGGGCGTATCACCTGGCAATATCCCTGTCGATCGGTGCTATCGCTGCATGCCCTCATGGTTTGGACACGCTTCGCTCTACGTACATTGCGCACTACACTGCACGCGGGGCACTCTCGGCTACAGAGAAGGGAAGGTACCCAGCAACGAGTTGCTGCTCCACGAGCCACCACACTGGATTGCTGGAAGCTCTGAAGCCATGGAGCTCGACAGGTCCTGTGACGCAAGACTCGAGTCAATCCACAAGTCCTTTACGAGTGGGAGCGCCTGCCTAGACAGACGTACTGTTCGCGATGGTCCATCCAGTATGCACCGACCATTACAGAGGCGCTACCATGGCACCCTTTATCACATCGTTACCATCTCTCTGTACATTCACAGCCGCCGCCATCTTCATGCATGCTGCAGGGAAGACTGCGGACGTGCTCAAACCAAGTCAGCTGGGCGGCTGTGCCAGCACTGTACACCAATTCAAGTTCGCTTCTACCGAGAGGTGACTGTGCCTGTCACGTCCTTTTACGCTCGGGTGTCTTAGTGAAGAAGTTCGAGTGGCTGGAAGCGCGTGTCTGACGCCGTGGAAACTTCCCTGCTCTCGACCAAGACTTCTACAAGCAATGAAAGCGGAATCGGTTCGGAGAACGTAAAGGTTTCCGTCGACGTTTCTAGCATAGAGGCGATCTCTTGCCGAAGTCGACGCCGTTTCCGGTGCGGTAGCATGGTGCGCGGCTTTGAGGTCGGAGCCGAACGCTGCGACACTTCAACCTCGGCGCTGCCCTCTGTACCAGAAACCTCGCTCGCAGAAACAAGGGTAGCAGCCCCGTTTGCGCCAACACACTTGTGGTTATGCATTTCTAGCTCCACAAGTTCATCGCTTTCAGCAGGCGCCCTCAAGCAAAACAGTCGCCAGAGTCGTTGCGGTGCACTGGTGCGTTTCGGCACCTTTCGCACGGGAACGGCCGCGTCCGAGCTGTGCAGCCAGAGCTTGCGACACTGCTCGAAGGCCTGTGGCCCCCGTTCCGGGTTACAGGATGTGTGCTCAGGTAGCCCCATGGGCAGAAGCCTCCAGCGTCCGCCAGCGCTCGGACGTTCCCCAGAGAAGGCTACCTGGCAGGCTTCAATAACACCCACCGCAACGACCGTTAGCGTCGTATTCAGCGAGTCAGAGTCCGTACCCGGGCGGGTGTGATGATGATCGCTGAGATCGCCGCGTCACGAGCGTTCACAAGCGTTCGTTTTCTACGTTTGTGGCGTACGCGCCTCACACGCGCACGCTGCCACAATGTCGATCATCTGGTGGCGTTGGCGGACACTGGAGACAGACTTGTGGGTGCTTTTGACAGAGTCGGCGTCGTGCGTGCACGCTGCGATGCGCCATGGCGCCGAAACGCTGCCACGACGCGCACAGCATCGCAGCGTCGGTATTTTTCGCATGCTCGATACGCCTGCGAAGCTGCGGCCTGGACTCCTTGATGCTACTTTTGGTAACCTAGTTTGGAGCTTGTGAAACGTTGGGATACTCTTTGGAGCGGTGTGTCGGCCACTTGCCTGGTTTTCGACTGCAATTGTGGATGCAGGGGTCTGGTTCGATGCAGTGATCGGGTGCCGGAAAAAGCTCTGGAACATGAGCTGCATGCGCTGGGGCATCGTTTGTCCGGACTCGAGCCAAAATCCTCAGCCGAATGCCAGTCAGTGCGAGGTTACAGCAGCCGCCAGCTTACCTGTCTCCGAGTCCGAAACGCCGACCTCGTGCGGCACGGGTCGGCGCCCACGATACTGGTGCGTCTGCTGCAGTGATCGACACCGAACCGGATCAGCACAACTACGCCTGCGCGTTTCAATGGGCGTCATCGCACGTTGTCCCGAAAGTGTCGATGGCCACTGCACGCATAAAGAGATTCCTGTACGGATTCAACCATCCTGACCTTTCCCAAAGTTGCACGATAGTGCGCGAGGCCCCCCGCTGGGCACCGGCAGGCGGATTCGCAAGCGCTTCCGGACTTGCGCGCGCCCATTCGGACAGACACCGTGTATACGCACGCCTGCATCGGTGATGCGCGCGGGTATTTCCAGTACAAAACGGACACGATTGCGGTGCTGCTGCCGTACACGCATGCGTGCCTGCTGCGTGTCTGGCATGCGTGTCGTTTGCCTCGAGTGCGCGTTTCAGCGGTCTTGTTTCCTGTTTGCGTGAGGTACCCTGGAAAGATGAGGTTCGAGGCATCGGCGTCACGAGATCGTGACAGCGCTTCCTCTGCCTCAGGCAATGACTCGCTAAACGGTACCACCGTGGGGGTTGGTGGCGGAGCTGGCGCGTTCACGCCTGCAGCAGCAGCAGCAGCAGCAAGTACTGCGTCGAGTGCGACACAGCCGTGGTGGCGGCGAGCCGCCGCCGGTCTGGTGCAGTTTCTGAAAGATCCTGATTTGCGTCCCCTGTTTGAGCGGCAACGGTCGACGGAACCGCGTGTGGTACGTCTCAATAACCCGACGTTCAACGCGAAGCAGCGCTTCATGAGCAACTACATATCAACAACGCAGTACGAGCTGTGGACGTTTGTTCCAGTCTTTCTGGTGCGCCAGCTATTGCGGCCGGCCAACTTCTATTTCCTTATAGTCGGTATCCTGTACCTCATTTCCTCGATAACACCGGTGTTTACTGCTGGCCGGTACGCTACACTGGCGGCTCTGGCTTTTCTGATTTTTATCACTGCCGTAAAGGAGCTCGCCGAGGACCTGAAGCGATATCGAGAGGATCGTCGTGTTAACGCGACGCTTGTTGAAGTTCTGAACAGTGGAAATGCTGCATCTGACGCGGAAAGTCACGTCAAAGCTTGGCGCGACGTTCAAGTCGGGGATCTCGTCGTCGTTCGCCGTGACGAGGGCGTGCCTGCTGACCTCATAGCGCTGTCGTCCAGCACGCCTGATGGGACATGCTTCGTGGAGACACGAGCAATCGATGGCGAAACGAATCTCAAAGTCAAGTCATGTATTCCGCTGAATCGCGACCTCTTCACACCAAAGCAGTTGCGGACACTGATCGGTGAGTTCCACTGCGAGGCGCCGAACCCGCGCTTGTACGAGTTTGAAGGCCGCGCTCGCATCGAAGTGCCCGACGAAACAGGTCTCCCGACTGGCGAGGTGGTGGAGTGCGCGGTCTCCCGGGACCATTTGCTGCAGCGGGGTATTGTGCTGCGCAACACGGACTGGGTGATCGGCATTGCCGTTTATACCGGAAAAGAGACGAAACTCATGATGAATCTGAAAAGGGAAGCGCACAAAGTTGGTCGCATCGAGAAAACGATCACGAGATTCATTCTCGCTCTCATTTGCATCCAGTTTTTCATTGCGTTAATTCTGACCATCTTGAACGGCGTCTGGGCACACCGGCACTTGCATCCGTCGCAAACCTGGTACTTGGATGAGCGCTACAGCGTGGGTAACGTCGTACTCCGCTTTTTCACGTTCTTTTTGACGATTTCGAACTTTGTTCCGATTTCGCTCTACGTTACCATGGAAATCGTTCGAGGTCTGCAGTCGATTTTCATTGTCGTTGACGACCATATGTACTGCTGGGAGACGCGTACACGAGCCCGGTGCCGGAACTCGACGCTCAACGATGAGCTTGGCCAGATCACGCACGTTTTTACCGACAAGACCGGAACGATGACCCAAAACATTATGGAATTCGCCAAAGCGTACGTTGACGGCGAAGAGATTACGCAGCGTCGGCGGGATCATGAGAACGATTTGGAGTTTTTCCGATTGCTTGCGCTTTGCAACACGGTAGCCCCGTCCCGCGACGATACCACTGGACAAATCGAGTACCATGCGCCGAGTCCGGATGAGCGGGCGCTGGTCATTGCTGCCCACTACAGTGGCGTCACGCTCTACGACCGCAACGCGCTGAGTATGATTCTGCTCGAGGACGAACAGCCGGTGACCTACGCAGTGTTGCACGTGCTCGAATTCACATCCGAGCGCAAGCGCATGTCGATTGTTGTTCGGAAGCCCGACGGTCGCATTCGATTGTACACCAAAGGCGCAGACTCGGTGATGTGTGCGCGAGCTCGTTCAACGGACACGAAAGCCGAACAGGCTCTGGCCGGTATTCAGCAGGCAGTGCATCGTTTTGCGCTCGCTGGTCTGCGGACCTTGGTCGTTGGTTATCGCGATCTCGACGAAGACCTGTACGCCGAATGGGCGAAACGCTATACGGAGGCGTCATCTTCGATGGAAAATCGTGCGAGCCAAGTTGAGGCGCTGGCGGACGAGATTGAACGCGACTTGACGTTGCTCGGCGTGAGTGCCATTATCGATTACCTGCAGCGTGATGTTCCAGACACTCTGCGATCACTTTATTTCGCCGGTATTAAAGTCTGGATGCTGACCGGCGATAAACAGGAGACGGCAATCAACGTGGGTCTTTCATCGGGCTTGCTCGGCCGCAACATGGACATCGTGGTGTTGAGTCCGGGCGATGCTGCCGATATCGACGCACAACTGGACTGTGCGGAAGCGCGTTGGCGGGCGCTCGAAGTCGACGGCGTCAGTGCGATCGCCAAGGCGCTCGTGGTGGGCGGTGATGTACTGGATGTTGCACTGCAGGGGAGCTTGCGGCGAAAACTTGTGCGCGTCAGCGAGTATGCGCGATGCGTCATTGCCTGCCGCATGACGCCGAAGCAGAAAGCGGAACTTGTGCGTTGCATGCGAGAGAACAACCCGCATGCCACGACGCTAGCAATCGGGGACGGAGCGAACGATGTCGGCATGATCCAGGTCGCGCACGTCGGGGTCGGTATTGCTGGACGCGAAGGCATGGAGGCTGCACTCGCTAGCGATTTTTCGATTGGGGAGTTTCGCTTCCTGAAGCGTCTTGTGCTGGTGCACGGCCGCTGGTTCTACAAACGCAACAGCAAGCTTGTGGTGTATATGATCTATAAGAATGCGGCTCTGGCATCGTTCGAGATCTGGTTTGCAACGAAATCGGCGTTCAGCGGAGCACAGTTCTTCAATCCCTGGCTTGGCGCCATGTACAACGTTTTCCTGACATCCATACCGGTGATCGTGTTGGCGACCCTGGATCAGGAAGTGTCTGCCGCGTACACGCTATTTTATCCGGAGATTTATCGCAGCGGGCAACGCAATACCAGCGGACGTTGGCGAGTGTTTGCCTATTGGTTTTTCACAGCGCTCTGTCAGTCGGTGGTCATGTTCTACTTGACTTTTTATGCCCGCGCGGACGGTCCAGGAAACGGCGGGCAAATGCTGGGCAAGAGCATTTTCGAAATGACTTGCTTCACTGAGCTGGTTGTGGTCGTGCATCTGCAGCTTGCGCTGTATCAAGCACGCTGGACGTTGTTTTCGTTCTGCTTATACTTTTTCAGCGCAACCTTGTGGTTCTGGCTAGGACCTGCATTCTGTGCACGAACCTTTACCGTGGACTTGGACCTAGCAGCAATGCTATACTGGAACGCGATGCGGATATTCAGCGAGCCGCTGCTTTGGCTGATCATCATCTTGTGTGTGATCATCTGCGAGACACCACCGCTTTTGATCCATCACTGGAATCGAATGTATTTCCCGTCACCCAAAGTTATTGTACAGGAACTGGAGTGGTTCGGCGTCTTGCATCGCAAACGCACACCGCATCCGACACAAGCGTATGATGTTGAGCCCAAGTTTGTGCAACTCACGCGCCGCGCCGCGAACCAACGCGAATACGAGGCAGTCCCGATGACGTATTCCGGTGATACGTTCACTCACGAGAGTTTGCCTGGCGGCGGGATGCCGTGGAACCGGAGCCCGCGCTCCTTGGGCGCTGGTGCTCGGAGCCACGCGCCTTCGAGTGGTCACGTTTCGCGCCTGTCGGACGTGGACTTGACCATACGAGAGCGCTCTCGTCGGCGTTTCTACTCGACCGACGTGAGTGCGGTCAACCTGCGTACCCAGCGCACGGGACGCGCTCAATCGCTCATGGGCGCGCAGTTTGATAATCATCTGGGGCTCAGCGGAAACAACCTGCTGAACGCTGGGGCAAGTTTGGTAGATGCGCGCACCCAGTCGACGCTGCGTGAAGCACCGCAGCAGCAGCAGCAGCAGCATCCATTCTTCGCTGAAAACATCATTCGTGAAGATAACGACGACGGCGACGACGACGTTGATGATGATGATGATGATGCTGGTGGTGTCCATGCACCACCCACGACGCTGTGAAAGAAACAGTACGATACCTAAAATGACTAGAGGCGAAGCAGTGACATCGCTTCAGCATCTGCAGCAGCGAATAAGGCCAACAACAACAGCAACAACAACACCATGGACCGCACCAGGTCGTGTCTAGGCGGTGTGTCTGTGACGCACTCGACCCGAATACGCACCCGGTTAGAGCAGGGGTGTCCTGCACCAGTCCATAAAACTTGTCCAACCGCACCAGCGAACGGCACATCGTTTGTTATCCATGAATAACGGTGCACGTGTCCAGTTTCGAATACATTGGAGCGAACTCGACCTACTTGAACGTTACAAGGTTTCCGTAAATAACGACTCCGGGAAAGCGCACGTTACCCATCGCGAACTCGTTGCCTTGTACCGCTGCTGCTGTTGAGCGTCTCGCCCAGAAAGACGCACGTGTACGCAGTGTGCATTCCAGGGCGAGGAGCATACCGGGCGACTTGCCACCGATCGATGTATCGATGCATTCGTTTACGGATGGACTGGCGTTCGGTTCGTCTCCGCTTCGCCAACGGGACTGCTTCCGCTTCTTCACTGGGTTTCAGAGCTTGGAGACGCTCAGTTACCGCTCGTCCATGGTACCGGGTACTGTTCTTGGCGTCGTTCACGGAAGCAGTAAGTGACGCTGCCGCTCGCGTTTGCGCCTCCGCAGGGACACGTGCCTTGCGCTCAGGATGAGCGATGCAGCGTCAAACGAACGTCGACTGCGAGAACTTGTCCAATGGAACAGCGTGTTCACACAGCGCCTCTTCGGAGAGCCCGGGAGGAGCGCCCTGCGCCCTCAGCGACCGAAAGCAGGTGCAGATGTACCCGACTGGCTGACGAAGCTACGCGGGACGCTCTCGACACAACCGGCAACGGCGGCGGGGGTGCACGAACCCCCTCGAACCGGTCCGGGTGTGGTGGTGCAGGCAGCCGCGACATGGGCGCTCTCACCGGCCACCAGAAGCACCTGGTATCCCTGGACTTTATACAGACAAGTCTGGGTGGAAAATAGCTGGCCCGTTGCGCTTGATGTCGCCAGCGATAACGTCACCTTCGCAGCCGGTGTCTGGGATCGAAGCATCCGACTCTTTGATCTGGCCAGTGGGCTTGTTGTTCATACGTTTCGCTCCGAGTCGCAGCTGCTGGGACCCGTTCGAGTGCTGCGTTTCGCGGAGTCAGCACCACATCTTCTGTACAGTGGTGCCGCTGATAAACGCGTCCTCGCATGGGATACGCGTACCGGTCGCATTGCACTACGTCTGGTAGGTCACCGGGCGAGTGTGGACGCCCTCGCAGTCCATCCGCGGTTGACACATGTACTCTTCTCGGGGAGCGCAGACGAGATGATTCGCGTGTGGGATACCCGCGTCGGGGGCCAATGCAGTGTCCACGAGTTAGGCGGTCATCGGGGCGGAGTGCGTTCGCTTGTTGGTCGAGCACTCGAACCGCAGCTGTTAAGCGCCAGCGACGACTGTACGATTCGAAGCTGGGATATTGTGAAGGGTGTCGCCGCTGGTGTCTGCACACGCCATGCGAAGCCAGTCATTGGCCTGTCGAGCTGCTGGCTCGAGACTGATCTCACAGAAAGCGAGCTTGAGCGGCTCGTGTCCGTGAGCGCCGACGGTGCGCGAATGTGGAAGCTGCCCGCTGTGCAACTCGTGGACGAGATTCCTGGACCAGCGCCGACCCTCAGCACGGCTGCCGTGAGTGAAGATGGCCAGTTGGTATGCGGCGACCTCGACGGGCAACTGCACTGGTGGAACGCTGCCCAGCGGTGTTGGCAGAGCCAGAGTGCTGCGCCCCAGGCCACCTCAGGCGTGACTTGTTCAGTCGGGGCACGCGTACCGGCTGTCGTGCTTTGTATTGCGTTCGACCGCTCGGCGACTCGTCTGCTCACTGGATGTCATGATGGAGCGATACGCATGTGGCGTCTCCATGACGAGTACCGCTGAAGCATGCGTTGCGGATGCGTTTCATCCGGGCGCTTGCCATCGCGCAGCGGTGATGCTCCGCACCCGGGGCCATCTGCGAAAGAGGAAAACAAAAGTAGCCGCGTGCCCTAGACATTGCCGAGTGCACGCCCTGCTTCGCGTGTCAACTCCTCGAGCGGCTCAGCGAGCACGGTTCGGGTGTGACGAGTGCGCAGCTGCCCAGGTGCGCTCAGTGCGCGTTCTTGTAGCGTCGCGCTCTCGCTGGGAGCTCGCTTCGTGAGCCGCGAGTGCCGGGTGCGCGGTGTGTCTCCATCAGCCGCCCGAAGCGCTCCCGTGCCGAACGCTCTCGATATTGGCCCAGTTCACGCGTTCGTGGGGTAAGGATTCATCGCGTATCGGGAACACTTTTGGATTCGCAACGAAATGGACTTCGCCCGGTGCGAACAGGTGTTGTTCGAATCGCTCGAGCGGTTCACCGTTCATCACACACTCTAAGACGCTCAAGGTGTAGGTATCGGGTGCGACGATAACCACATCTGCGCCCTGGGTGCCGTACTGCGTTTCCAGTTTCGACAACAGCTGCCGTACTCGAATGAAGACGTCAAAAATGCTCTCCGGCGGGGTACCGTCATCGCCAGCCGGTGGTCGATACTGGGCGTCCGCACGATCCTGTGCATGCAGCCTCGGAATAACGTCGCTGGAAATGCTGCCATTGTACACGCCGAGACCCCTCTTGTCGAGATAGCTAAACTCGGGCACAATTCGTTCGTGACCCAAAGCGGCTTTGTCGCCGATGATCTCACCGGTTTCATAGGCGTTCAGCGTCATCGACGGCCAGATCCAGCACTGGCTCGTCTGCTGGCAAAAGCCCAGTTTCTTGACCAGTTGCTCGGCAGCAGCGCGAGCTTGTTGGGCACCACGAGCCGTCAAACCCGACTTTGCTATAGAGGTCTTATCGACGGGGTTCGACTCGACCATCCCGCGTGCGTCTGCGATAGACTCCCCAGCACGAACCAGATAGTATTTGTTCCGCAGCGGTTGCGTTAACGGGTGGTCCACCAAACCGTTGACAGCGAGCGCTGGTGCGACCACGGTAGCGTGCAGACAGCACCAGCACGTGATTACCAGGCTGTTGGTGAGGCCCAGACAGCGTACCGCTTTGCGGAAGCTCGTCTCTGGCGGTAGTGAGAAGCATTCAAGCAAGCGGTTCCATAGACGGCTCTTACCGAGCGGCAGCTTGCAACAGACCTGGTTTTTGTGACGAGCGCCCCGTCTTTGGGAAGCTGCTCTGGTTAGGGGTTTCCCACTCGGTACGAAGGCGTTCCCACTGCTGACGAACATGCAGCCGCGGTACCGTTACGAGTTATGGTCAACGTAGAACTGAATGAAACGTTTCCAGAAACGAGCGACACCAACAATGACCACACCTGGACGCGTATACGGGTCGACACTGCACCTCGTCAGCTACGACTACGACTAGTATTGGAGAACGTCAGCGTCTGGCTACGCTTTCCGGAACGCATGCCCTGGGCGGGCGTACACGATGCCGCGTCGCAGCTGCCGCCTGCCGGGACGGGCGCTCCAGCTCCGTCGCGAGGCCCGCAGGCACCGACGTACGCTACAGTCCTTCGACGCAGTGGTGTTCCTTCTCCAGGTGCTTGTCATCAGATGCTTTTTCTCGGTTTATAGCGAACGTACTCGAAGTGCGTTCATTTGAAGAAATAGAAAATCTGAGGGAAATGGGGCGGGCATGCAAGTCAGGGAGCCGGGAGCGTCGTCATCGCTGGCTCCCCGAGAAAAGAGCGAAAAAATTCCCTTCTCGTTGACAATCGAGCGAAGAAGCGGGCAGATAGGCGAGAAAAGGTCTTTGGCCGACGGGATGATCACGAGACTGTAGTGGCATTCAGGGTACGAGTTCGAGGAATGCTTGCACTGGTGAGTTCGTGAACCGAGACCTGACGCCACCACCAATACCAGAAGATGTGTGGCGCTGAACACGAGCCCGGAGGCGCTGACGCGTTCTAACTTTCTGAGGGAAGCGTCTCACGTCAAAGTGTGCCTGGATGGACTGAAACCGCTGGAAGGCGGCCAGTCGAAAAAGGCCGGTAGGCGTCTATGCGTGGGTATGTGTATTTACCCTATATGGTCGTGAAACGTTTTTCGTTTCGCTGATCAGCGGTAAACACCAAAGCGCTTCTGATTGAGTGCGGCATCAGCACTGGTGCTGGATATGACTTCGAGCGCTCCCCGAGAACACGCATCTGCCCAAGGATTGTGGGCACGAACGTATTACGCCAACGGGAAGTGCGGCTGGTGGTGGTGGTGGTGGTGGTGGTGATGGTGGTGGTGATGGTGGTGGTGATGGTGATGGCTAGCACATGGAAGCTGAGGCTTTGGCGTGGCTTGGCAGATGCTTCACTTGATGCCGATCGTCATCATCATCATCATCGTGCAATCGAGGATCACCTTGTTCAGGTAAACATTCGGTCGATCGGAAAACGCTGTACGCACTTACATTCATGGACGCAAGTCCGTGCGTAAAAGCGCCTGGCGGGGGCGTTGAAAGCACCTCAAAGTCGCAGTGGCATGCATGGAAGCGGCAGGGGATGCGGAACCCTAACAGATTCCGTCCTTCATAGCGCAGCTCTATCTGAATCGCGACATGTTCCATAGCCGTGCGTCGAAGAATATGTGTAGCAGGCGACCGTCGCTGGTGCCAAACTGTACCCAGGTGCCGCAAACAGGTGTCTGGCCAGGTGCGCTGTGGCATGCCGCGCGTGGTAGAGCACGCGATATGGTTCGTTCTCGCACCAGCAATCCATATCGACGGATTCCTCGTCTGATCTCGTTGTGTTTTCGTGTTACCAGGCTCTGGTAGTGAAGACTTGGGCGTTCCGCGTAGGCCACGTTGTCACGAGCAGCTTCAGGTGTTCTCCGTGCCCGACGCCTGCGCCAGTTCTCGCTTCACCTCCTCGAACGCGCTTTTCAGCTCCTCATCACTTACATTGTGAAACAAAATGTTCGCGTTCGTGCACGCATCCAGAGGACACACCCTGGTGAACTCAAGTTTCTCCACATCGAGAATAGACAAATCGATGGTCTTTGCGAACACCTTGGCTGCCAGCCGCATACCGTCCTTCATGGTCGGCATGGCCTCGGGGTTCTCGGGATATTCTTGTCGAAGCATGCTATTCGCAGCAGCATGGTGCTGGCCAATCGCAATTGCTTTCCACCCACCGTAGTTCCCGCTGGGATCACTGTTATAGAGCTGGTAACCGAGGTGTCTGTCCCAGCCCGCGAACAGAAAACTAACGCCGTAGGGTCGCAATCCGCCAAACTGTGTGTAGCTTTGTTTCGCGTCGGCGATTTGTTGAACCAGGTATTCAACTGGTACCGGCTCGTTATAGGTATATAGGTAGCGCTGCGCGAAAAGACGCGCTTTCTGGATCAGTGCGTTTGCGTCCGCTGTGATACCCGCTACCGCACAGCCTATGTGGTTATCGATTTCGTACATCTTCTCCGATGCTCGAGTAATGCGACCTCTTTTATCCAGGAGTTTGGACAGGTTGCGTCTCTCGGCTGCCAGCACAACTCCGTCGGAGCAGAGTATCCCCAGGCAGGCGCCGGCGTGCGAAATCGCCTCCAAGGCGTACTCCACCTGATAGAGTCGCCCCTCAGGGCTGAAGGTCGTCACGCGTTGGTCGTAGCGGCGAGACATGTTGGGCACACAAGACGACAACACTCGGATCGGGTGCAGCACTAGTCCCGTGTTCCTCTTTTCGCCTCTGTGCGCGTACTGGCCTGCGCTTCCAGAGTGCCTTCCAGCGGTACCGAGGAGCGCCTGGCAGCGGCACCCTGCGTTTCAGCCGCAGACGTCCCTTGATGCGTGCGTGCGTTAGATATGCGACAAAGTATCCCAGGTGCGATACGCAGCCCGCAGTGCACCCAGCGACGCTATGGGGTCTAGCGGCGCTGTGGATGCATGTGCAACGCTGCGTGTATCTATGAGTCCTGGCGAAGCTATTGTTCGGATGCAAAGGAGGAAAATCACTGGAACAATCCGGACCTGAGATTTTCGTCAGCAATAGCGGGAGACAACTCGAATCCTGTGCGAGCGCGCCCTCGCTCCGTTCGTTCTAGGCCAATCACCATGTCGGGAGGTACGCTAGATGCAGTGATTCATCGTGTACTGGGCGTCTATTATGGACAATCGCTGCAACGTGGAATACACCGCAAGGCGGCTGGAACGCCCTGTGGTACAAGCACGGATGTCAGCTCGAGGTGCAAGCAACGCTTTATCGTATTTTTTTCGTTGGTCTTGCTGCGGCACACAACCAGAGCATCTAGCAGGTTGAGCGAACGATTTATCATGAACCAGGTAGCTTAGGCCCGATCAAATCGAATCCAATCCCTCGAAGTATGGGGTCTGGCAAATCGGATGCGAGTTTGTCTGGGTTTCCCGCTTCACGACGCAACGCTCTGGTTGTGTCGCCTCTGCTCGCCGCAGGCATCGGCAGGAGCGGACGCAGACTCGGCTCCGTGTTGACGAGAGGTGTTTAAGGTTCCTTTTGTCTCTCTCTCTCTCTCTGGGATGCACGGATCGAAGCCGGTTGCCGCTGAATCCCTCAACGAACTGCTTGCACCCTGCGTGGATTTTTCTTTGAGCTATCCGCGTCCACTCATTGCATCACTCGCAGACAAGCGCGCAACAGAGAGCGTCTAGAAACGCACGGTCTTTATCGCGTTTCAGAGCACAAGCCCCGCTGATACCGTTTATTGGACGCTGAATTGCTTCCCGGCAAGTTGCGTATGCGGGATTTTGACAGATGCGCAATGAACATAATCATTGAAAGAAGGCGCATCAGTTTTCTTAAGCACCGCGCGTGTGCGAGCAGGCGTACACTGTGACGGGTGCGTTTACATCGCGAGATGCTCTGAAGGTGTTCACACGTGTATTGGTCCAGGGCGGAACACGGGCCCTGAGCAGGCACACCATTCGTCGGAAAGAAGACGGCACTGTAGCTTGCTCCGTTCGAACACCACCGCTCGTTGTGATGCGCAGTTCATGCCCCTGGGGACAGTCCCAATAGCATGCATGTGCGTCTGCGCGACTAGCAGTACGGTTCCATCTCGTGCGAGGTGCACTGCGTTGGAAACTGGGCACGACAGGTAGCATGTTGGTGCTGGGGCGCGCAACGCAACCACGGCGCCTGGATTCACACGAACGACCGCTATACGGCTGCCTCTTCCCGGTGTTCGGGAAAGTCTACGACTTTCTACGGCCAGCGCAGCGGGCATCGATATTTAGCCAACTATCGACGACATGCCGCTTGATTTACAACGTATTTGTGTGTGCGTCTGCGTGTGCATGTACGTACGTATGTGTTTTTGTCTCTGCGGCTAGCCGACTAGTAGCCGATTCCGCACGCTGTCCTCGGAAGCAGCTGCGGCGTACAGCAATGGTCCTGTCGGGCTTTCGGAGCCTTTCCCGCCGGCTTGCTGCTTCGCGATAAAGGAAGCGTCACCCAAACTCGAAGACATATCTGAAATCACAGAGCTATCCCTGCTCGAGATCGGCGAAACCGGTACGGATGCGGCAATCGCCCTCGCGAGGCTCGAGCGCTCACGCAATCTCTCTGTGTAGATCGCCATAGCCAGCGCATCGAGTGGACGCCAATCAATGCGCCTGCTACGTCGGCTATGTTCGGAGGATTTGAGGTGTACGGCATAATGCTGGAATCTCGTGCTGCAAAGCTCACAATAACCCGAATGCATCGGTTCCTCCGCCGACATCGCCGCACCACCTTGCTCTAGACAGGTGCTGGTCTCGCGTGCAGAACGCAACACTGATGCGGCAGTCGCTATAGGTGTGATTGCAGACGCTCCAGCCTCGGCAATACGTTCCACACCGGAAATCGATAGCGCGTTCGACGCCGTCGGCGTCAACGTCAAGACCTCGGTACAAACAAGTGCATGCTGCGATGGCCACTGCAACGGAGTTCCAGTACATCGGCTCCTGTGTGGATCATTCGACGGGGCCAGACATGCTTCGGGTCCGGATGCTCGCGGTAGCTTGAGTATGTCGGGCTTCACGGCGGGCACGCTCGAAACGCCTCTTCTTCTCCATCTTGATGCAACTGGTGCAGGGGTGTTCTCTTTTCCGTCAGCCGTGCCAATACAATGAACGTCAGCCGAAGCTCGCAGACCAGCCAGCGCCCATTCCGCTGCGTATTCGCCGACGCGGATCCAGCGCTGCACCCGACCGTCCGTGCAATGTAAAAGATGGATCCGCCACCGTCGCGCACGTTCGAGCGTCGGCGAACAATCACCAGGCGCTCTATGGGTGATCACGCAATACAGAGCAGCGTCAAAATACGGCTGCAGACGCGCACCATAAGCGTAGACTGCCCGCCGCGCTGCACGAGCCCATGACGCAGGCATCTCAGGGTCGATATAACACGCCTTGCCTCGAAACTTGTGCAAATACTTTCGAAACAATTCGTGAAACCTGCCTGGCGCCAGCACTTTCCCTTTCGCTGCATTCTTATGAGCGTGCGCGACGTTTCGACGGGGTCTAGTAAACGACGATGGAGATGATGATGACGTTGAGGCTGGCTCGTCAGGTGCGTCCGATGCAAGTGTGTCACATCCAACTTCGCCCGTCTGTAAACCCCGCGAGCTCATTTCACTGCGAGCGCCAGACAGGGACACCACGCAGAGAACAGTACGCAAGCCGGTGCAAGCGCAGCACACCAGTTCAGCTCAGCCCTGGGAAGCTCGCTCGTGAAAACCCCAAGTTAGCAAGTTGCGTAGCTCGTTACGGGATGCCCAGCGCTCGGAGCAGCAATCAGGCGCGGGGTTTGAAGTGAGCGCGCGCGCGCGCGTGCGCGATCGCCTTGCCACAGCGCGGATCCGCTGCCGCTTTCGAATCGCTGTTGCTGGAGCGCCGTTTCCCCTGGCGTGCGCATCCGCCAAGCGGTGGCGGATTTTTTCATAGACAAAACGTTCCCATCGGGTAGCGTTCCTCGATTGTGCGCTTTTTCTTTTCTTTCTCTTTTCTTTCAGTGCGCGGTGAAGTATCCACCCATCGACACCTTCCTTCAAGTCACTTTAGCTATACTTCTTCTAGGATATTCTGGTGGTTTCACACGTCCTATCTTGTGCCAATTGACTGTCCAAATCATCCGCAATTGCGTGTTTACCTTTGGTACGTACGGTTCATGGAGTTAGAACGGCTCTTCTATAGCACAGAGGGCGTCGGCTCGAGGCGTGCTTCACTCGACGTAGAATCGGGTCTCGTCGTCAGTTTGTGCTCGGACAGCCTGCGGATGCAGGCTTGCCTTCGCTGCACGACACGCTGGAGAAACTTGGCTGTTAGGATATATCCTGGGAGCCGCCTCTCTCCTTCGTGATCATGCATGGAATGCGTTGTTGTTGGTTGGCAATGCGGGTTTGTGCTTGACACCCACCAGTGGGTAGGCGTAGAGAGCACTAAACCCGTGTGCGTATCCGATTCGCTGGACCTTGCGCCTAGAAGGTAGGGTGTGAGTTTGTTCGCCACTAATGAGCGCTGAGGCTCGGTTAGCGGACCATCAGTTGCCAGTGCTACACTCAGAGTGAGTGTCCGGCCTTCGACTATCACGGCGATGCCCAGCTGCTAGTGTCTTTCAAGGAACTCGCTGTGCTCCTGTCTCCAGCGCGGGCACTATAAGCCTAAATATGTCAGCGTCTCGGGGGGTCTCGTTTCCTCAGCAGGGACAGTGTGATTCCCAGTGCGATTCCAGTGTTCCTATACGGCTTAGAGACGGTGCTGGTAGCCAGATGCCACCAACGCGGATTTTGGCGAGCCACTGGGTACCTCGAGCAAGCCCCGGGAATTCCAGCGCCTCCCATCAGTGCTTGCATGTGTACGCTAGGTTGCAGTTCCGGTATAGAGTAAAGCCGGCGTTACTGGCGCGACTGGTACCGTGTCTACGTTCCCATATTGTTTGGACCGTTCGCTTGAGGCGGCGGGAGCCTTCTATATTTCTGGGGAACGATTGGGGAGCGCATTTTCGCCCAAGAGGCGCTCCAACCAAATCTGCGTTGATTTCATCCAAGTGTTCTTGCGGTGCGTTGGGGTCTGCATGGATATCCGACTCAAACATGTGCGCATAGTGGGCCCTTTGGCCCGTATACATGCCCGGTAGCCTGCTGCTATCGCTTCTGTCGAGGGTATTTGGAGTTCACGTCCGGGTGTCAGCGCGGTGGTTGCTCTGCTCTGCATTGAGCATCCAACAACAACGAGTCGCATTGCCGTGTTGGCGGCTGTCTGCAGAGGCGAGGCATTTGGGTGCTTCAATCCGCACCACTCAGCACCCCAGCTCGCAGGCTGGATGATACACATCCTTAGTGCCCTCGTACGGATTGCTATGCAGATAGAGGGGTCGGATAGGAATGGGCGTGCGATCGCTGTACCTCTATGCATCTTGGCGATCATCTCGTCAACGTGTGCCTTTTCGTCGAGCGTCGGCGTGAGACAGACCCTGCAGATAGCGATATTTTTCC
>Ga0078972_1002268_pt1 | contig 64812 bp, 68 predicted proteins | sample YelNatPaOPGAMG01_FD_67568 | JGI IMG/M metagenome (GOLD analysis project Ga0078972, IMG submission 67568) | Hot spring thermophilic microbial communities from Obsidian Pool, Yellowstone National Park, USA - OP-RAMG-01 (SPADES assembly) (version 2) | ecosystem: Environmental > Aquatic > Thermal...
GGGCTTTTCTTTTTTCAGGTCAACGATAAGGGCTTGGGTGTCTGTCTGCTTGAGCTTTATCCCTTTTTCTTTTGCAAGATTTAGCTCAGACAGCAGACGGTTGTAGAGCCACCTACAAAGCTCCATGTGACGGTTCAGGGCGCGCTCGGCTGTCTTCGATGGATACAGACGGAATTTGTAACTAAGCATGACTCTGCTCCCTCCACGCATTCTTTTCCAGCACATCCGAGAGTTTTACCTGTCCCTGTTGTGGCGAGGAAATACTGACTGAGACTTTCTTATCTCTGGATTTCCCTCGAAGTTATCGTCTTTTATGGCGTTGATATATCGAGAGTCGGGCTTCGCCTTGAAAGTATCATGTTGGAAGTTGTCGCACTCCAAATTGCGGAACTTCCAACCCTTGAAACTCTCGCTTATCTCCCCAACCACCCCCCCGTCTTCAAGCACTTTCTTTCGGTACTTCACCTACTTGAACCAGGATGGTACTGAAGTGCATATACTGAGTGGGCACTCCTGTCGAGTTCGTATCTCATAGTTGTATGTTTTTCTCATATATATGTTCCGCCTCTCATCCCCCTCCCTTTCGGGAGGGGATTTCCCGGCGGTAAGGTTAAATGCTTATAGAAAATTCAGATAAGACCTTTAATCATGGCCGTTACAGTCTTGATATGATCCTCCTGGGATTTGATCTCTTCAACAATAGTCTTAAATAGTTTATCTGTCATTGGAACTGGAATACTCCTAAATACATAAGAGTCTAGGAGGAATTTGAAGGCTCTTTCCGCTGCCAAACCCTTGAATTTGCCCTCATTGGAATCCATGTAAAGTGGGTTTTCGTGGAGTGGAAGTTTTTTCACTTCCTCTGCGAGGACAGTTCCTGGTATGGGTTCGGCTATGCTTACAAAGTAATCGTCGAGCATGAGTTCATCTGCAAGTTCGAGGGTGGCCTGGAAGTCCTCATCTTCTTCTCCTGGATATCCTACTATAAAGGATCCTGCAACTTTCACTCCATGGCTTCTTGCCATTTCAACGGCTTCGAATATGTCATCGACGCTTATACCTTTTTTCATTTTTTTCAGGATCCTGGGACTTCCTGATTCGATTCCATAATATATCCACCCGTTGGTGTAGCGTGCTATGGCTTCTAGTATGTTATCGGTTACGAGGTCTACTCTTATATCAGGGATTGTTAGGTTCATGGGTCCTGTGATTTCGCTGACCTTTTTTAGTAGTTCTATGAAGGCCTCTTCATCAACGTCTTTAAATTTTCTGCTACCATAGAGCGTCCCTGTGCCGCCGCTTATGGCTATTCTCTTCGCGCCCTTTCTAGTGAACTCTTTAACTTCTTTGATTATGTTTTCTATGCTTCTGCTTCTGACTTTTCTGCCGAAGAAGCAGGGGACTTGACAGAATGTGCAGTTCCCAACACATCCTCTGTGGGTTTCAATATAAACATTAGCCCCTCTTATATTCTCTTTTGATATGTCAGCGGGTATCAGGGGTAAGGGGTGTTCAATGGAATCCCCTCGATTAGAGGATGTGGTTACTATTTCATCGTCTTCTTTGAATGCGACTCCTGGAATGGATGTTTTTTCCCTTTTTCCGTGGATGTATTCTATTATCTTGTCTATTTTGTCTTCTGCTTCTCCTTTCACTATAAGGTCTACGTCGAGGTACTTGAATATTAGTTGTGGGTCTGTGGTTACTGGGCCTCCGAGGATTTTGAGGGCTTTTATTTGGTTGATTTCCTTTTTGTATTTGATGAGGTGGATTGTTGAATGTAAACTTATAAAAATAATATCTGCTTGGAGGTTCTTGAAGCCTTTTTTTAGTGTTACATCGTATCCTAGGTCTTTCAAGATCCCTGAGACTATCATTGAACCATAATTGTAAAATTCAGGTGTTATGACGGATATTTTCATCTGCGGACCCCGAAGAAGTTTATGGCTTGTATGAGCTCGTAGAATCCTTCCATTTCTCTTTCGATGACATCATATTTGTTGAGGGTGCCGCTCATTTCACCGTCTACTGTTAATTTGTCGGGGCCTCTTGCTATTATCCTGTCTGTCCCGTCTCTTGTTAGGATTTCTTGGGCTTCTTTGTCATGTACGAATGCTCTTCCTGGTATTATTACTGTTTCTTTGAGTTGTGAGTGGTCTACTTTTTCCAGGTCTTTTCTTGTTATTAGGCAGGCTATGTCTTTTTCTGTCGCGTAAACGTTGACGAGGTCTTGGGCTCCAAGGTTTTTTATTATCTTTTCTATGTATGGCGCGGCTATCTTCCCTGTGAGTATTGTGGCTTCTGCTTTTATTTCTGGGAGTATCTCCAGGTATTTTTTGCTGTTGTCGTCTGCGAGGGCGAATGGTGTATTGTTTTTGGGGTCGCAGACTGGTGTGCCGGTTACTCTTAGGTTGAATTCTTTGTCGATTTTTCTTACGAGTTTTTCAAATTCTTCTACTGGATGTGGTTCTATTCCTTTGAGTATTGGATCGTTGCCTAGTATGATTCCCTGGTTTTCGTAGTTGGCGAATCTCATCATTATTAGTGCTTTCGCTCCCCATTCTTCTAGTTTGGCGCATGTTTCTAGCAGTTCATTTCCATCATTTACATTGGGTATTATGACTGCTGCTGCGTGGACTTCTGTTGTTTCGCAGAATATCTTTAGGGCTTCTAGGGATGCTTCTGGTTTTTTGTCGCGCATCCATTCTCTTCTAAGTTGGGGTTTACATGAAAAGACTGTGAATGTGACTTCTTCCACTCCATTGTTGATTAGTTTTGTGGCTATTTTTGGATCGTCTATGCCTTTTCCACTCGTATAACCTAGGTGTATTGGTATTCCAAGGTTTTTAAGGTCACTTGTCAGTTCTTCGAGGTGTGGGTAGCAGCTTACATCCCCGCCACCGCTTATGTTAATTTTTAGGTTCTTTTCTTGGGGTTGTGTCATCATGAGGGTTGTTTGGACGTTGCTGAGGACGAAGAATGGTGGTAGGAATTCGTTTTTGCGTTCGGCGACTTCCATTTTACATGTTTCACATCCTATCCTGTTTGGTGGACAATTTCTGCAACCTAGCGCTTGGAAATCTTTAACGCCTTTAAAATAGCAATATTTGCAGAATCCTCTGCAGTCTATTCCTGGTCTGCCGCCGACATCAGCCATGATTTGCATGATTATTATCTTATCACTTCAGTGATAAATAATTTATCAGTGGATGGAAAAACTGTGAAAAATATCGGAAATGTTAATAATTCTATACATAGCCCTATTTTCTTATTTATAAATTTTTCGACTTGAATTAAAAAGAAACCTTAATTAAACATGTTAATTACACATATACACCGTATACTATGCAAGGTTTAGATGAACGATCTTGGACATCAGTCGATGTCCAACTTGCATAGTATGCAAAACTAATTGTTAGGAGGGAAAAAATGGCGAAGTTTGAGGATAAGGTCGACTTGTACGACGACAGAGGCAACCTCGTCGAAGAGGATGTGCCAATAGAGGCCTTAAGTCCTCTCTGGAACCCAGCAATTCAAAGTATCGTACAAGGCATTAAAAGAACAGTAGCCGTCAACCTAGAAGGAATCGAAGGCGCGCTGAAAACAGCAAAGGTAGCAGGACCTGGATGCAGAATACCAGGAAGAGAAATGGACATTGACATCCTAGGAAACGCCGAGGCAATAGCAGAAACAGCAAAGGAGATGATACAAGTCTCCGAAGACGACGACACAAATGTGGAACTATTACATGGTGGAAAGAGAGCACTCGTACAAGTACCAAGCAAAAGATTTGAAGCAGCCGCAGAATATTCCGTGGCTCCACTGGTAACTGCCAGCGCATTCGTACAAGCCATAATCAAAGAATTAGATGTTAACATGTACGACGCCAACATGGTCAAAGCAGCAGTACTCGGAAGATACCCACAATCAGTCGAATACCTAGGAGGTAACATAGCCACAATGCTAGACATACCACAGAAACTCGAAGGCCCAGGATATGCACTAAGGAACATTCTAGTCAACCACATAGTAGCAACCACACTCAAGAACACAATGCAAGCAGCAGCACTATCAACAATCCTAGAACAGACAGCAATGTTCGAAATGGGTGACGCAGTAGGAGCATTTGAGAGAATGCACCTCCTTGGACTTGCATACCAGGGAATGAACGCAGACAACCTCGTATACGACCTAGTTAAAGAAAACGGAAAAGAAGGAACAGTAGGTACCGTGATAGCCTCTGTTGTTGAAAGAGCACTCGAAGATGGTGTGATAAAAGTCGAGAAAGAATTAGATGGCTTCAAAGTATATGGAACAGATGACATACCACTATGGAACGCCTATGCTGCAGCCGGTCAAATGGCCGCTACAATGGTCAACCAAGGCGCAGCAAGGGCAGCACAGGGTGTATCATCAACACTACTATACTACAACGACCTAATCGAATTCGAAACAGGACTACCAAGCGTAGACTTCGGAAGAGTAGAAGGTACAGCAGTAGGATTCTCCTTCTTCAGCCACTCCATCTACGGTGGTGGTGGTCCAGGTATCTTCAACGGAAACCACATCGTCACAAGACACAGTAAAGGGTTCGCCATACCATGCGTCGCCGCTGCAATGGCACTAGACTCAGGAACCCAGATGTTCTCCCCAGAAGCAACATCAGGACTAATTAAAGACGTGTTCAGCCAAGTAGACGAGTTCCGAGAACCACTCAAATTCGTAGTGGAGGCTGCCGCCGAAATAAAAGATGAAATCTAAAATGATCTCACCCATTATTGGGGGCAAAGAACCTAATGGACATTGAAATATTCCCACACAGACTCCTCGGGGCCGACACAACAGAAAAACTCTTAAACGACCTTGAAGGAATCGAAAGTATTAAGAGGATGGTCATACAAGGCCAGAGACTCCCCCCAGCAGAGGAGGGACACCCCGACCGTCGAATAATCAAGATCAGCGGCCAGGAAGTTGAACTACAAGTGAAAACTGGTCGAGTACTCCTAGAAATCGAGGATGAGGGTGCAATCGACGATATAAAGAAGGTCTGCGAAGAACACTTACCATTCGGATTCGAAGTCCACATAGGAAAATTCATAAGAACCCAAAAAACAGTAACCGATGAACTAAAATATGGGGAACTCCTTGAAGAGATCCCAGATGAACTCGTCGGTTTAACAGACCCAAACGCAAGGTTAGCTGAAAGGGCCACAATAATAAAGAAAAAGAAGAAAAGGGAGCAGTAGATGATCGGAAAGTGCACACATGTTGTTGACTGCCGAGAAACAATGGGCATGGGTGAAGGTGGCGGTATAGCCCAAAGAGGAACATTCGCCCAATGCGGAAGTGAAGTATTAGCTGTTGCAATGTCCCCAGGCAGACGCCATATAACAAAGCCAGTCTGTGAGATAACATTCGCACTCCGTGAAGCCAATATAATGACAAGCACACTAGTATTAAATGCAGGGGCGGGAGTACCCCAAGATGCTCCAACAGCAGGTGCAGGAAGCTTATTCGGACTCACAGAACAAGAAATTGAACAAATGAAAAGACACAAACTCCTAGTAATACACCTAGGAGGAGTGAAACACCACATCATCTACAAGGCCAGACTAATACTAAGGAATGTAGATCGCCCCGCCATAGTAATATGCGAATATCCTGTTGACTTCGAGGATTTCGCCAGGATAGGGGTTAAAACGAGGGTTGTTATGCCAGAAGAACCCAAAACAAAGGGTACAATTGTTGATATAATCAGTGGGGTTATTAGAGGCGAAACATGCCCCCAGGAAAAGTTGGATGAGATCATTAGAAAGGTTAAGTTAGCATTAGGAGGTGCATGATATGGCACAATTTTATCCCGGCACAACCAAGATTGCCGAAAACAGAAGAAAATTCATGAACCCTGAAGCCGAATTAGAAAAATTGAGGGAAGTCTCAGATGAGGACGTGGTATGGATCCTAGGACACCGAGCACCCGGAGAAGAATACCCAAGCGTACACCCACCACTAGAAGAATTAGATGAACCAGACGACCCAATAAGGGAACTAGTAGAACCACTAGACGGTGCCAAGGCAGGTGACAGGGTCAGATACATACAATTCACAGACTCAATGTACAACGCACCAGCCCAACCATATGTAAGATCCAGAGCATACATGTGGAGATTCAGAGGGGCTGATGCAGGTACACTATCAGGACGACAAATCATTGAAACAAGAGAAAGAGACCTTGAAAAACTCTCCAAAGAACTTATAGAAACAGAATTCTTCGACCCCGCAAGAAGCGGTATAAGGGGTAAAACAGTACACGGACACTCACTACGATTAGACGAAAACGGTATGATGTTCGACATGCTAAGAAGACAAATCTACAACCCAGACACAGGCAGAGTAGAAGCAGTTAAAAACCAGATCGGAGACGAACTCGACGAACCAGTAGACCTAGGAGAACCATTAGACGAGGAAACACTAAAAGAGAAAACCACAATATACCGTGGAGACAACATAGCATACCGTGATGACGAAGCTGTAGTAGAAGTAACCCAAAGAATCCACGTCCTAAGAAGCCAAGCAGGCTTCCTACCAGAAGAAATAAAATAGGAGGGGAGGTGTAAGTTATGGCAGAAAAGAAGATAATAAAAAAGGTCGATGAAGCAAGCTTAAAAGAAGAAAGACTATTCGTAAGATCATTAAAGAACAAATTCGAAGAAGCCCCTAAAGAGAGACAAACCAGTTACTACAAATTTGGCGGCTGGAAACAATCAGAGAGGAAAAGAGAATTCGTAGAAGCAGGTAAAGAAATCGCCAAAAAACGTGGAATACCCGGATACAACCCAGATATTGGTACTCCTCTAGGACAGAGGGTGCTGATGCCATACCAGGTATCCACAACAGACACTTTCGTGGAAGGTGACGACCTACACTTCGTAAACAACGCAGCAATGCAACAATTCTGGGACGACATTCGAAAAACAGTTATCGTAGGATTAAACCACGCTCACGCAGTTATAGAAAAGAGGCTGGGTAAAGAAGTTACACCAGAAACCATAAACCACTACCTTGAAACAGTCAACCACGCAATGCCAGGTGCGGCAGTCGTCCAGGAACACATGGTAGAAACACACCCAGCATTAACAGCCGACAGTTACGTTAAAGTATTCACCGGTAACGACGAAATAGCAGACGAAATAGACGACGCATTCCTCATAGACATAAACAAAGAATTCCCAGAAGACCAAGCCGAACAACTCAAAGCAGAAGTCGGAGACGGAATCTGGCAGGCAGTCAGAATACCAACAATCGTCTCCAGGACATGTGACGGTGGTACCACAAGCAGATGGTCAGCAATGCAGATCGGTATGTCAATGATCTCAGCATACAAACAATGTGCAGGTGAAGCCGCAACAGGAGACTTCGCATACGCAGCAAAACACGCTGAAGTCATCCACATGGCCACATACCTACCAGTAAGACGAGCAAGGGGTGAAAACGAACCCGGAGGATTAGCATTCGGATTCCTCGCAGATATAGTTCAGTCAATGAGGGTAAACTACGATGACCCAGTACGCGTTGCACTTGACGTCGTCGCAGCAGGCGCAATGTTATACGACCAGATCTGGCTAGGCTCATACATGTCAGGTGGTGTAGGATTCACACAATATGCTACAGCAGCATACACAGACAACATCCTAGACGACTTCACCTACTATGGTAGGGAATACGTCGAAGACAAGTATGGACTTGCAGAAGCACCTAACACCATGGACACAGTATTAGATGTGGCAAGTGAAGTCACATTCTACAGCCTAGAACAGTATGAGGACTACCCATCACTACTCGAGACACAGTTCGGAGGATCACAGAGAGCAGCTGTCGCAGCAGCAGCATCCGCATGTTCAACCGGATTCGCAACCGGAAACTCACAGACCGCGCTAAGCGGATGGTACCTTTCAATGTACCTACACAAAGAACAGCACGCAAGACTCGGATTCTATGGATACGACCTACAAGACCAGTGTGGTGCATCTAACGTCTTCGCAATAAGAGGAGACGAAGGCCTACCATTAGAGGCAAGAGGAGCCAACTATCCAAACTATGCAATGAACGTGGGACACCAGGGTGAATACGCAGGTATAGTACAGGCATGCCACGCTGCACGCGGAGACGCGTTCTGCTTCAACCCACTAGTCAAGATAGCATTCGCAGACCCCAACCTAGTCTTTGACTGGACCAACGTACGTGGAGAATACGCCAAAGGCGCTCTAAGAGAATTCGAACCAGCCGGTGAAAGAGACCTCATCACACCAGCAAAATAACCCCAAAATTAAAGGTGTATTACACGTGGGGGGGTTGGTTCTCTGCGTGTAATACACCTTATTTTTTTATTATTTAACAATAAAAAAAGATTGGAAGGAGGAAGAAAAGTATGGATCCTGCTATGATAACAGGTTTAGGTGTTGTGGCTTTGATGAGCGCAGCTGCAACTATAGCAGGGGCTGCGGAGGACTTAGAGTCTGATGTCGGATCCCAGAGTAACCCGAACTCACAAGTCCAGTTAGCACCCCAAGTGGGACACTTACACCGTATATTTAACAAGGCAGTGTCTGGAGAACCAGTAGCCTATGGTTTATGGTGTGGTATCGCAGGTTCACTAGCATATGTGTTCATAGGCGCCCAAATACCAGTTATAATCTCAATAGCCCTAGGAGCGGTTGTAGCTGCAATGGTACATGCAATATATGCTGTAACATCCCATATGGGTAGGATTGCAAGCCAATCTCAATTTAATCAACCTTTATTCCTCGACATACTCGTCGAGCATGTAGGCCCAATCGCAGGGCACGGATTTATCGTGACATTTGCTATTGTAGGATTATCATATCTCATGACCTTACCATTAAAAGGACTTGGCCATCCATTCCCCATACCCTTACTTGCAGTTTTATGGGGTATAACCATTGGAGCCATTGGTTCATCAACTGGAGACGTTCACTATGGTGCCGAGAGGGAATACCAGCACTACCCATTCGGCGGCGGCGTGCCAGTGGCAAACCATGGTGATATAACAACCAAGGCAGAGTTAGGAGCCAGAAATTCAATGGATGTAGTCAACTTCTGCGTAAAATATGGAGGACCAGTCACAGGTTTCTGCTTTGGACTCATAGTATTCTTCAGCTTCTGGAACACCATAGTATTCGGTTTAACTGGTGGAATCATCGCCGGCCTTATAATAGTCCTGTTATTGATAATCCTCAACAATAGGATAGAAATGTTCGCAAGAAAGAATTATGGACCCTACAAGGAGAAGGAGGAAGAATAATGGATCCCTTAACATTAATAGGAGCAATTACAGTTGGAGGAATACTTGTAGGTGGGGGCGTCCATTTCGTGCCTGTAGGAGGAGCCCCAGCAGCCATGGCAACAGCAACTGGTGTGGGTACAGGGACTGCGATGTTAGCAGCTGGTGCAGGTATGACAGGGCTGATAACAGCAGCAGCCATGACAGGCCAATCCCTAGCCCTGATCTTAGCTGCGGGGGCGGTTGGTGCTATGCTAATGCTAGGTATCACCATGCTCGTGGGTAACCTAGTTTATGTATTCGGTGTAGGCACAGTCCCAGTATCAGCAAAAGTCGACAGAGACCCTATAACAAGACTCGAACAGAAAGACTATGTAACTCCAGGTACTGAGGGTCATGGTCTTCCAACAGTCTGTTTCGTAAGTGGTATTATAGGAGCCGCCCTTGGTGGAATAGGAGGAGGCCTAGTATACTGGGCGCTACAACAAGCACTACTACAATCTTATGGGATGATAGGAGCTTCTACCATCGCAGGGATATTCGCTGTGGCAGTATTCTTCATCAATGCTGTGATAGCATCATACAATATTGGTGGTACCATCGAAGGATTCCATGATCCCAAATTTAAGAGGATTGGTAGAGGCATAGTAGCTTGTCTAGTCGCCTCCCTAGTAGCTGGAATATTCTCAACATTATTGATTGGAGGTGCATTCTAAATGACAGTAGCAGCCGGAGGCCCTACAGCCGCGGCTATCCCTGAGAGCAGGTTAATGGCTCTTGGGATTATAGGTGGCCTTGTAGGGATATACTTGTTCCAGGTTCCTGTTATTGGAAAGGTGCTCGCATGTCTTGGTGCGGTTTGCGCCATAGTATGGGGTGCCGATGCCATTAGAAGAGTTGCAAGTTATGGTCTCGGTACTGGTGTACCATCTATAGGATACATGTCAGTGGCAATTGGCATAGTGGGTCTTGTTGCTGGTATCGCCACTCCCATGGTGATGAAGACCGTTCCTGTTATTGCAGCACCCATCATAGGATTGATACTTGCAATGATACTCGGAGCCATTGTAGGTCTTTTAGGCCAAAAGGTACTGAAGATGAAGATCCCCATACTTACAAAATGTACTGCTGAGATTTCAGGGGCAGCTGCACTTTCTGTCCTAGGATTCATGGTAGCGCTCGCTGGAAATTACACCATGAAACCAGTGTTAGGTTCAGTTATAGCTACTGGATTCATTGGCTTGTTGTTCATATTGAATACCATGGCTATACAGCACCCATTCAATGCATGCCTAGGACCAAACGAAAACCAGAGAAGAACACTTAAACTAGCAGCATCAACTGCCTTCCTTTCAATGGCCGTGATAGGATTACTAGGAATCACCATAAACCCGCAATGGTGGCTCGTGTCACTCATTGGCGCGCTAGCATGGCTAATATCCTTCAGGGCGTTTGTCAGGGCAACATTCGAAGACGCGGCTTCTGTTAAATGGACTGGATTATGGCCTAAGGAGGAAGAATTTGAATAAAGGAGGGTATGAAAAATGGTGGACATGTTACCCTTAGTTAAAGTTGTCCCTGAATTTAATTACAGCCTAGACCCTTCAACGGGTATAATAGGGGCGGCTGTCGGTAGAGAACTCCTAATACTATCCATGGACGAGATAAACCAACAGATAGCTACCTTAGAGGCCACAGCAGAAGATCTTGTGAATTCATTGGATCCAAGCACAGTAGCGGAGGGATCCTATCCTGGCAGGGAGGGCGTATACCTCACCGCAGGTACATTAACAAATATGGTCTATGGTTTCATCCTTGGCATGATCCTGCTGTGCGCCTGGATACTCTTATAGGAGGTGTTTTTTATGGTTGAGAAAAAAGCTCCTGCTGAGGGTTGGCCTGTTGTGAATGGTGATTATATTGTAGGCGATCCTGAGAGTCCAGTGGCTGCAGTGACCCTAGCCAGTCACATTGAAGATGTTCCTCACGAGGCTGGCGCTGCCATTGCAGGTCCTTGTAAGACAGAGAACATTGGCATTGAAAAGGTTATCGCTAACATAATCTCCAATCCTAATATAAGGTTCCTCGTGCTTTGTGGTTCAGAGGTACAAGGCCATATCGTGGGTCAGAGTTTAGCAGCTCTCTATGAGAATGGCGTAGACCCGGAACAGAACAGGAAAATCATAGGAGCTAACGGTGCAATACCATATATTGAGAACATACCAGATGAGGGCATAGAAAGATTCCAGAAGCAAGTTGAACTTGTTAACATGATAGACGTTGAAGATCCAGGGCCAATACAATCAAAGGTCAAAGAATGCATAGAAAAGGATCCGGGGGCATTCGAAGAAGAAGCAATGGTAATCGAAGTCGAAGAGGAAGGCGAAGAAGAGGTTGGTGAGGAAATCAGACCTGTTGCAGCGGAAACAGCACTAATAGAAGCTAGGATGAGGAACATACAAACACAGGTTAAAATGATAGGTTCCACCAATAAGATATTCGCAGGGATGTACTCAGGAAAAGTCCAGGGTATAATGATAGGCTTAGCCTTTATGTTAACCCTTGGACTACTATTAATGATCTAGTGGAGGTTTATAGTATGGTGATCAAATTATCAAGCAAACCAAATGTCCGAGGCATAAGAAGCGTGGCCGAGGACGTGAAATATAGAAGCCAGCTAATCGGTAGAGATGGCCGATTATTCGCGGGTTTAATAGCCACTAGGATAAGTGGAATAGGCTACGGCCTTATCATAGCATTTGTCCTGGTGGGGATACCTCTACTACTGAATATGCTTGGGGTGATCTAATTGGCAGAAGAAGAGACTATAGTACCCCGTGTAATGGTATCTGCTGAGGAATTCAACAAAGCAAACGAACGCCTAGACGACGTGGAAGAAAAAGTTGAATTCGTAGTCGGTGAATATTCCCAGAGATTAGGCCAGCAGATAGGTAGGGATGTTGGAATCCTATATGGTTTAGTTATAGGCCTTTTAATCCTTTTAGCCACAAAACTTTTATTCGCAGGATTTATAAAATCCCTATTTGGGTTATAAAAATTCTGGAGGTTTAATAGCATGTTTAGGTTTGATAAAGAACAAGAGGTATTTGACATAGCCGGTGTTAAAGTTGGAGGTCAACCTGGAGAATATCCCACAGTACTTGCTGGGACAATATTCTATCCTGGACAGGACATTTATGAGGACGAGAAGAAGGATATTTTCAATAAGGATAAAGCAGAGGAACTGATAAAACTCCAAGAGGAGATGTCAGATATAACTGGCAATCCTTGTCTTGTGGGTATACAAGCCGAGGATAGCGAGGCGATGGCCAACCACATAGACTTTGTTGTTGAAGTTACAGATGCGCCATTCCTCATAGACTCAACAGCTGCTGATGCAAGACTTGCAGGGGCTACCCACGCTGATGAAATAGGGGTTGCTGACAGGGCCATATACAATTCAATAAACATGTCAATTGAAGCTGATGAAATCGCCGGGTTAAAGGATACAGGCGTGTCCTCTGCTGTGGTTTTAGGTTTCAATGCCCAGGATCCAAGTGTCAAGGGCAGAATCGCTATATGGGAAGATGGCGGTGGCATGATCGAGAAGGGATTGCTAGAGATAGCGGCAGAGTGTGGTATTGACAAGCCATTTATGGATGTTGCGGTCACGCCATTAGGTGCAGGCGCAGGACATGCTGTGAGAACAGCATTTGCCGTGAAGAGCAAATGGGGTTATCCTGTTGGCAGCGCTATCCACAATGTGCCATCTGCTTGGGATTGGATACGCAATTTCAGGAAGGAGCACAGAGAGGTTTGGCCTGTCTGTGATGTCGGATCCAACTTCATACAGCAGATGACTGGCGCTGACTGGATATTCTATGGTCCGATAGAAAACGTTAGGATGGCATTTGTTGGCTGTGCAATGACTGACATTTTCATAACTGAGGCTGCCATGGACCTTGGCACAGAAACTCAAACAGAGGACCACCCATATTACAAGCTACTCTAAAATTTTGGGGTAGCTTCCCCATTATTTAATTTTTATACTTTTTTTTTGGATGAATCGTAACTTTAAATTGGATTAGTTGTAATGTTTTTTTTGTTGATATTATGATAGTGGAGCTTATCCTATCTGTTGCATTGGTCATATCCTTGATTATAGTTATAAAGTCCGCCAATGTCTTCGTAGATAACCTTGTCGAAGTTGGGAGCGTATTTGGAATATCAGAGACTATACTTGGGGTTACAGCATCTGCAATTGGAACCGTACTTGGAAGTAACACATTTAACATCCTTATTGGTATAGGAGTCCCCGCAATTATAAAAACCATCAGTTGATCCACTATCCCTGAAATTAGACGCCCCTGTCATGATAATTGTAACAATACTCCTTGTATTATTGATCAAGCAAGGAGACATGAAGCTTAAAAGGAGTGGTGGCATAATATTATCTGCGGCATACATATTATATGCGTTTATCAGATTATATGGTGTCTGATATGTATAGGAAGATTCTTGTTGCTACAATGGGAGAATACATGGATGAATTAATAGAGCATACCCTTGACCTGCTCCATGGTAGGGAAGCAGAGGTCATATGCTTATATGTTGTTGACACATCAGTACCATTCCTAACGCCAAGGAAAATCAAGGAAATGATGGTAAAAGAATTGCGCCAAAGAGGAAAAGAAATAATAAAAGGCATGGAAAAGGGCCTGAACGGCCCCCAAAACCCCAACATAGAATTTAAGGGTGTGATAAAAGAAGGCGACCCTGCTGAGGAGATAGTTAAATTTGCAGAGGAAGAAAAAGTCGATGTTATTGTATTAGGGAGTGGTAAAAGTCTTGTTGACAAACATTTACTTGGAAGCGTGTCAGAGAAAGTTGTACATTACGCCCCTTGCACCATCCACCTCGTAAGAACAATATAATAGATTCTATATCATGGCTTGAACCCTTAAGTATTGTTTTTTTCCAAAAAATTTATATCTGATGGTATTGAATCCACTAAATGTTATATTGGGGGTATCCAGTTTGTCATTACTGAAAAGATTATTCGGTCCTAAACCAATAATAGCCAAAAGTAAATATAAGACCATAGAGGAGATAAAAGCATCACCATTCACAAAAAAGACTGTAGGCTCTGGGTACGCGCTAAACCCAGATGTATATTATATAGTAGCATCGGTAGAATTAGGTAACACCACCACTAAGTGCATATTAACCGCAACCAACCTTAACACGAGTCGAAGCTACCTACTAGATAAAACAGTGAACATGACAAGGGACATAAGACCCCCAAAACCCGGAGAAGAAGTCTTCGGAAAAACAGTATGGGGTGTTGAATTAACAAAGGAATCAGTAGCAGAACTCGTAAGGGACACAATACTAGAATCTGCTAAAAGAGCCCGGATAGACATAGAAAAAGATCTTGATTTTGTGGTAAGATCCACTGGCGTCACAGCAGGATTCGCATCTCCAAAAGACGTTGGCCAACTCATCATAGCACTGGCAGAAGGATGCCTAAAGGCCGGCATACCCCCAAGGAAGATGGCCCCAGCCCTCTCAGTCGATAATCTACCCCCACGTTTGAGAAAATTTTCACTACTCGACAAGGTAATATTTGATGGTGCCGTGGCAAGTGTAATACCACCCACCGGCAGACAAGTGGTTGCCAATGAAATGGAAGGCGAACTAGTCACAGCAGGAATAAAAATAGGGGCGAAATGGACGCAAATAGACTACAGGAACCCCTGCGTCTCCTTGGATTTCGGCACAACCCTCGCAGGGCGTATAGTGAACAGCGCAGAACCATATGCAAGAACCATAGGAAACTTCTGCGGACTTGCAGGGGCCATACCAGACGCCCTAATAAGGGGAACGGAAATGGTTGACAGAGAGGGTGGAGCAGCCATCGACCTCTATAAAAGATCAATCCTAAAAGGGGCTGATTGGAAAAAAGCACGCGAAAACGCGGAGATGGTGCACGAAAAGGTGATAGATATAAGGAAAGTCCCGGAAGACCGCAGAAGATTCGGAACAGTCCCTGTGGATCCTGAGGCGGCCTATGACGCCGGCACAACACTTATAGGTTGTGACGCTGGAAAAAATGGTGACAAGCTCGAAGAACTTACAAGTATTGGACATGAAATATACCAAGAAGATGGTATACACACACTATTCGCAACCTTAGATTATGTGAGCGCGCTCATAGCAAAAAGACTAATAGACGAGGCATTCGAAGAGGAAGTTATAGAGGACGGTTCAGTCCTGGGAGTTACTGGAAGGGCAGGTATAACAGGTGAAAAACCTAGACTAATACTAGAATATGTTAATAAGAGATTTAAGGATGTTGTGTTTGTCTCAGATGCCCTTGCCCTGGGCGCTGCTGTAATGGCCCGTTGCATGAATTCTATGGGCACGCCACACACGCCAATAGGCGGCAGACAGAAAGGGCCATGTATACTTGGAATGAGAAGGAAACTACAACGCAAGAAAGAGGAAAAATGGATCGAATAGAAGCTGTTGTAATGGCGGGTGGGAAAGGCACACGCCTCAAAAAAGAATATGAAAAACCACTCACCCAAATAAAGGGAACTCCAATAATCGATTATGTGCTAAAGAATCTTGAGGGCGCCTGGAATATCCAGGGTATAACGGTTGCAACAAGTCCACACACACCCAGAACAGAAAAACATATAAAAAAGAGGGAATATGATTATATTCGCACCAGCGGACAAGGCTACATACACGATCTAGGGGAGATACTATCCTATTTCGAAGAAAAAGGCGATTATATACTATTTATTATAAATGCGGATCTGCCCCTTGTAGGCCCATCACTCATAGATAAGATAATAGAATATTATATGGGCTTAGGGGTGGAGGCTCTTGCAGTTTTCGTGCCACTTAAAGTTTACAAGGATCATGGTATTGTACCTTCAAGTTCATGGGATGGTATGGTTCCAAGCGGGGTAAATATATTAAGGAGTAAAAATAAGATACAAAAACAAGAAATTTTAAAGATTCCGAGACTGGAACTTGCAATAAACATAAACACTCCCAGGGATCTTATATTCCTCAAAAGGATGTTAGGTGATGATATTGGAAGAGAAAAGTTTAATAAAAGGAGAAGAGAAGTATTGGAGTGACATTAAAGGTTATCAGGTCGCTACAAATAATGCGAGGATACTCGGCGAACTGGAAGAACTTATAATCAACGATAAAACCGGTAAAATAACAGATATAGTCATAAAAGTCGAAAAAGGGAGGAATGTAACAGTAAAAGGAGCGAAGAAGAAGGGCGGGCGCCTTTTCGTCCCATTTGGGAAGGTGGAGAAGGTTGGGGAGTTCATAATAATAGCAGAATAATCTACATTCCCTTCAAACTCATATCAAGCATCCTCTTCGTCTCCGCGGCAAGTTCAGGTGGCAAACCTTTTATATCCATACTAAGGAAACCCCTAACTATCATTGATGCTGCTTCATCCTCGGTCAAACCCCTAGATGTCAAATATAATATCTCTTCTTCCGCAATTTTGCCAACAGCAGCCTCATGGGACATTTCAAGGTCCGTTGCGCTACCTACAAGTTCTGGGACCGCATATATCATGGAATCATCAGATAATACAAGACCGTGACATTCTAGGTGCCCCTTAACCTCAGGGACTCTGCCGGCGAGATGGCCCCTTGAATATATCTTTGATTTATCCTTTGAAACAGCCCTTGAGACTATCTCGGCACTTGACCCCTTACCCTCAAGGACGACCCTTGAACCCATATCAAGCACGGATTCTTTCCTTCCCCCAAGGATGGACTGGAAAACAACCCTAGAATTTTCACCCGTACAATAGGCTGTTGGATATGATTGTATGCTCTTAACAGGACTTGTAAGTATATAATTGTTTATATAAGTGGCGTTATCCCCTAATATTATACCTGTCCTTGGTCTTACTTCTACTTGTTCAGCCCAATTATGAACCATTGTAAAAGTGACCTTCGCACCCTCTTTTATGTAAAATTCAGATATGCCAAGGTGTAATGCTGAACTCACATCTTCGCCCGTGGCGCAACCAGTTATTATATGTAGTTCAGAGTTCTCCTCCGCAATTATAATATTATGTAGTGTTTGCATAACCCTCTCGTCGCCTATGAACATACAAGCCTGGATTGGGAATATTTCCCGGGAATTTGGCTTGGACCTTATAAAGTATCCGCCCACGTCCCCCTCGGCTTCCCTGAGGGCCGTGTGCGCAGTATACTTGTCTGTGTCTGGGGCCACAACCTTCCACATGTAATCTTTAAGCCAATTGTATTTTTCTAGGGCCACGTTTAAACCCATTATCTCCACGGACTTTGAGGCGCGGCTTGTATATACTCCTGATTGGTCTACTTGTATGAATGTGCCTGCTCTTTCTTTTTCTGTTGGGTCGACACCAACCTTGAGTAGGGTTTCTCTCATTTCTTTCGGCACTTCTGTTGCCTTGTTGATCCTTTCATGTTCTCCTGCTTCTTCTTTTATGAACTTTTCAAGGTCTATGTCATAACCGTATGCTGCTTTTTTCTCTTTCGCCTTTTCGGCTTTCTTTACTGTGTCTGGCAACATTTAACACACCCTTTGAATCCTTCTGTTCTTATATCATCTAATATTTCGGTGGGGTTTCCTGTGCAGGCTATCTTACCATCTAGTAGGACGTGGGCTATATCAGCTTTCACGAAGTTTAGTATGTATCCGAGGTGTGTGATTAGGAGCCCTGACTTTTGTCTTTGTCCTGGTTTTTTATCTTTCTCTAGGAGGGTGTTGATTTCTTCTGCGAGTAGTTCCACGTTTTCGATGTCAACTCCACTGTCTGGTTCGTCGAACATTATAAAGTCGGGTTTCTGTGCTAATAATTGCAGTATCTCTGACCTTTTAACTTCTCCACCAGAAAAGCCCATGTTAACGTCTCTTTCAAGGAATCTTTCATCAAATTTCATTTTCTTAGCTATATCCATTATCTCCGGGTTTAGTTCTTCTTCGACGGTCTGTCCATTTTCTATCTTGAGGAGGTCGATTAGTTTAACGCCGCGTATTGGCGGGGGGTTCTGGAAACTTACACCTATACCCATCCTAACCCTTTCTGTTGTGGACATCTCTGTGATGTCCTCGCCCTTGAATATTATCTCGCCCCTTTTAACCTTATATTTGGGGAAGCCGAGGATTGTCATGAAAAGGGTGCTCTTACCCGACCCGTTAGGTCCTAAGAGGACGTGGGTTTCTCCCTTGTCTATGTAGAGGTCTATGTCCTCGAGAACCTCTTTCCCATCCACTTCAACCGCCAAGTCTGTGATTTCGAGAAGCATCTTAAACCACCTCAACCATTTTATATGATTCTCCTCCATAATATTTATATCATATGAGAGAGTATATCCTCTAGGAATTTAAGGGTTTTTTTTATCCCGGATTCTTGTCTCCTGATTATCTCAGAGGCCGGGGAAGATCTGAGATCCGCATAGACATCCGAAGAGCCTACAATCTTCCTATAGTCACTTATAACAGCTATACCGCCTCTGCCAACACCGGCTGTTGTCCCTATACCAATATCTGCATCTGTAATCTCTTTTATGGTTTCGGCCATTTTTTTGGCCATCTTCTTATCAGTGGCTTCATCATAGACTTTTATATCATCTACTATGGCAGTGGGTGGTAATGGTTCGAATCCTAGGATTTTCTTGACTCCCGAGATTGTTGGGATGAACACACCAGCCACAACTGAAAGCTTGTAAACTTTTGGATTGATATTCCATTTATATGATAGGGGGTAGCCTTGGGAGAATGCATGTATTTCTCTGGCTATTTTCCCGTGGGTGAAACATTCTGCGGTAGCTATCCTAATCATGCTCTTACAACTCTATGGAGGCTTTTTAGTATTTGTGAAGTGATGGCTTCTGCTATTTTGTCGAGTACATATCCTGTTATGGGTTCCCAGTCTCTTATAAGTTTCCCTGTTCCTATGAGGATATGGTCTTTTATCCCTTCCTCTTTTAGGAATTTGGCTATTGGATTATCACCGATCTTGGATATGTCCTCTGCTATTATCTTTTCTCCTCCGATCCCTGAGACTCCTATTGTACTTATGGTTGAGGCCCCTATATTCTTGGCATGTTTTATAATGGCTGTTGTGGTTGGGAGTGTGTCGCCACCTGCAATGGAAATGCATATGATGTCACCATCTATTATCTGGAGGTTATTTTCTGAGATATAGGCTGGGATTCCAACCACTTTCCTTGTTGAGAATCCCTTGGCTAATCTTTCAAGGAATTTAACCTTGTATTCACCTATTTTAGCACCTTTTAACCTGAATATTAGATCGTCTGCGGTTACACGTTGCCCGTCGATGACTTTTATTTTTGCAGGCCCTCCCCTGTGGACTTCCATCAAGTTTAAGCCGATTCTAAAACCTAATCTTCCAAGGCCGATTATTGTAACTTTACCATGGGGTTTTTTCCTTTTTTCTAGTTCTTCTATGGCCTCCATTTTATTGTCTCCCATGGTGTTTTTGTATCTATTATCTTGACTTCAACCCCTATCTTGGAGAGAAGTTCACCTAACCGGTATAGTCCTGGGAGTTCGGTTGTGTGGTGTCCGGCATCTATTAGTGTTAGGTTGAGGTTTTTTGCGAGTATACCGCCTTTGTGGGTGAGGTCCCCGGAAAGGTAAACTTTAACTCCTTTTTCGTGGACTTTTTTTATCATGGCCGGGTTTAAACCGAAACCTGATAGTATAGCTATCTTGTCGATTTTGAGGTTTCCTTTGAAATTGACGATCCTTAGATTGTCTGTTTTGAGTTTTTTGCAGACGTTTTCGATGAAGATCTCGAGTTTGGTGTCTGTTTCACATATTCTTCCAATGCCTTTGTTTATTGTGTCTATGGTTTTTAGTCCTAGTTTGTCGGCTAGGGCGTCGCAGGCCCCTCCTTTGATGATATCCCAGTTTGAGTGTATGACATATGTTGGTAGTGGGGGTTCTGTTTGTGGGGGGTGGTGTAGTATGAGCATATCATAGTCTTTGTAGGGGATTTGCTCTGTGTTAATGTAATCCATGAGGAGGAGGATTTTTTCTATTCTGGTATCATCTGTTGGTGTTATTAGACCGATTTTGTCGCCTTTGATGGCTAGTTGTGGTGGTATTCTTTTTTCTATGAGTTTTATGAATTTTGAGAGTTTCATGTCTCTTTTATATGGGATTTTATCTTTCTGAGGTTTTCTTTTATTGGATGGTCGCAGTCTATTTTTTTGAGGGATGATGCTATTATGGCGTTTTCTTTGAGGGATTTTGTGAATTTTTCGCAATTTTTTTCGTGGAATAGGATGCGTTCATAGAATCTTAGTTGTGAGGTGGCGTAGAGCACGCCATCCATTTTCAGGATTTTGTTGAGGCTTTTTCGAAGCACTTCTATAGTTAGGGTCATTGTACCTGATGTTTTCGTGTTTAACCCGCTGGTGTATAGTATGCCGTTTATTGGGGCTCTGGCGGCTTTTATCCTTTTTTGTGTTTCATCGAATTTTTTTATTGTGTGGTCGCTGGCATCTGAGCATGGGTTTTCAACTATGAAGATTTTGGTTTTTAGTTTTTTTGGTTTTATGCCTCCGATGCCTGTGGTGTCTATCACAAGATCCCATCTGTTATTGATGGCTTTGGGATCTTTGAATGCGATTTTTGGATGGACTAGACATTTAAGGTGGTTTTGCTTGTCGGTTACTGTGACGTTGTATTTCTTGAGTTTGTTGGCTATCAGAGCGCCTGTAAGATATGCGCCTATTATAAGAATATTTTCTGGTTTAATATTTTTTTCAGCCAGCCAATCTATTACAGCTTCGGCTTTGATATTACCTATACTTTCTATTATATCTGCTATGGTGTATGTGGAAAAGTAGCTTTTAACAGTAGGTGTTATGCCAGTTTCTATTTTCATAATCCTATCCTTTTGAGGGCTGTTTTTAGTTCTTCTTCCACTGCTTTTTCTAGGCTTTTGCCATGAATTACATGTGGTGGTGATATGGCTGCTGAGAGTATTCTGCCTTTGCGGTCCATTATTATTAGCATTGAACCAGAGCCTGGGACTCCTAAACGGCCCCTTGCTATTGCGAGGTCGCAGTCTGTGGTGTCAACTGCCATTAGGGCTTTGGTTATTGTTGGCATCCGTGTTAGATCAGCGGCGTTAGTGTGGATTTTCACTCCTCGGGCTTTTGGGAGGTTGAATTCTGCGAGTACTTTGTTTATGGTTTCTATTTTTTTCCCGTCCCGGTTTGGGATGATTATATTTTTTGCTGATAGGATGTATTCTCTTATTTTTTCGACTTCTATCTTTTTATCTCCTTTTCTTTTTCCTTTTGATGATTCGTTGTATGCTTCCTTTATGAGGTCTTCTAACATTTTTTTTGTCACCATGTTATGGGTAATGGTTGTTTTTTGTGTTCGGTTTTTAATCCCATCTCTTTTATGATTTTGAGTACTTTTTTCAAGTTCCCGACTTGTGGGGATCCAACCCCTTTAACTTTTAGGGGGTATTCTTCTGGTATTATGGTTGCTATGTTGTCTGCTCCTGCCATGAGGGAGTATTTCACGTTTTCGGGGCCTATGGTCGGTGCGGGTACTGTTATTCTTAGGTGGGGATATAGGATTCTTGTTATTGCTATGGTTTTCATTTGATCTTCTAGTGGGCAGGGTGGATGGTTTTCCATTGGGGTTCCCTTGTAGGGGTTGAAGCCCATTATGGGTATCTCTGCCAGTTTATCGAATCTTTTAAGGAATCTTAGATGTTTTATTCTATCCTTGTATGATTCTCCTATTCCTATTAGGAGCCCTGATGATAGTTCTATTTGTTCCTCGCATACGAGTTCGCATACCTTTATGCGTTGTTTTAGTGTTTCTCCTGGCTTAAGGTGGTGGAAGAGTTTTCTGTTTATTGTTTCTAGGTTGCAGCAGATGGTGTCTGTTCCATATTCTGAAAGTTTTTTTATGTTTTTTCTTTTGAGATCAGATCCCACGTTTATGAGTAATTCAAGATTGGTGTTTTCTTTGATTATCTTAGCTGCTCTGGTGGCATGTTTGCCATTGTGTCCATGGGCTGCTGAGCAACTCACCCTTGGGATTCCTGATTCTTCTATTTTCTTGGCTGCTTCTAGTATTTCATCGTCTTTTCGGGAGAATCCTTCGTAGTATCCCTCGGGTGATGTTCCGGCTGCGAATCCACAATATTTACATTTTGGTGTTATTTTACATTTATTTGTTATGTGGATGGTTGATGTGAGTTTTATAGGTTTTTCTTTTCTGAGTTGGCATGCAATATCCATTAGTCTGTTGAAGTTTTCCCTGTTTTTGATTTTGAATAGTTGGAGTATTTCATCATCCTTTAGTTGCTTCATGTTTTCTGCTTTTTTCAGGATCCTGTCCATCAACTTTACACCTTAGGTTAGAATTAGTAGATTTTATTATGATAAGTAGTAGTTTATAATATTTTTTAACTTAGAAAAAAAATATTGGAGAAAGTGTGTGATTATTTTTTCCTTTTTTCAAGGACCTGGAATGTTGCTGGGAGTATTTCTGCCAGAGCACCGAAATTCATGGAGTCAGCTGTTCCAAGGAGTGTTCCAGGGTCTAGGTGGTCTTCTAGTTTGTCTATTCCAACTTTTTCCATTAATTCGGTTAATTGTTCGAGGGCTTCCTTAGCCATCATCTGCGCGAATCCTGCTGGGGCGCCAAGGTTTTTTGTAACTGCATCTCTATAGGTGAGTATACCGGCATATGTTACTGCTGTGAGGGCGGAGCACATGTCACAGACAGGGCCTAGTAGTTCTGCTGGTAATTTGTAGGCTTTACTCCTTGCTTTTTCACCCAATTCTAGGAGTTTGTTTATGGCTTCTTCGGAGGCGTATCCTTCTGCTATGTAGATTTGTCCTTTCATTTCTGGCACAGTACCTGGATGGTATGATGATATGTTGAGAGTTTCTGGTGATGTGGCGAGATCTCCATGTCTTTCTGCGAATATTTCATAGAATTTTGTTGTGGGTATTGTGCAGGCATGGGTTACAATGGCACCCTCCTTCATGTTATCTATGAATTTTTCTATGATGTTTGGTTGGATGTCACCTTTTGGGAGCCAGGTCATAACCCAGTCTGCGTCGGCCACCGCTTCCCTGTCGTCTGTTGTAACTTCTAATCCCAGTTCCTCGGGGTGTACGAAGTGTATTGCACCTTCTGGTGGTTTTGGAAGGTCTCTGGCAATCTCATTTACTTTTTCCCTGATCTTTGGCATTATCTTCTCGGGGTCTTCTTTATGGGCTTCTATAACCTCCTCATAATCGAAGTCGTCTATCACTACGAACTGTTTATCGAATACTGGGTCTGAGACTACTATGTCATCTATGCCTGCCAGTTCTTTCAATTCAGCTGCCATTGTTATGCTTGAGTGTGTCATGGCTATTTCTGGTTTGTCAACTTCCTCTGCAACTTCACATGCCCTTGCAAAGTTTGTTATGCCAGTTGCGGCATGCGTCCTATAACAACCAGCACCTAATACTGCAACTTTCATCCTTTCACCTCTCCAAAATGTATTACTATTTCCTTAGATAGTACTAATAACTCTTTTTTATTATAAATAAACCTTTTGGTCATAATAAAATTCAAAATTAAACCATAATTTTAGACATATAATACCAAAAAATATTATAAAAATCATGTAAAAAATTGCTTTGTTAGCAAAACCCAATATTAGTGAATTTCTAATTGAAGACACGATCCAAGATAACCATGGCAGATTCAATGATAAAAAAATGGCCTGCAAATTAAGGTGTAATAACCCTAGAAGTGGGAGATCCTTCCATTGAACAACGGGAATGTTTAGCATGTCGTGTTTGCGCTTGGTAAAATGCGAACTTGAAAGAGAGCTTGAAAAACCATCCTCCACACCTTTTCAAAGGATTAGATTGTTCCATATGGAGGTTTTTATGGTCAATATAGATGTGTACCCCCATTTTCTAGACTTTACCATGACTTAAAGGAAAAGAGAACTGGATTCACCCTCGAATGACGGATGAACTAGAGAAAATATGCTAAAATTGGCCTTGTAATAATCATAGAATCATTATGGGGAGGTTGATAATTCATGATAACTCCCCTAAATATCCCTCCTTATAGAATGTCATGAAAATTTTTAAAGAGACTCCCAAAATACAGGGATAAGCTTTTGAAAACTACTATTTCCCTCCAGAAAACCATCAGATCGTCCTCTTCATTCCTTGGTACCATTGCTAATACACAGGATCTGCATGTTTTCTACAGAGCCCTAAAATCATGAATCGAAAAAAGAAGACTTAGATTTGAATGAATAGCACCTCTAGAGGGTGAAAAATTCCAAAAAAACAATGCAAGAATTTACAAATACCCTAAAGAGCCTCGGGCCGCTCAGAAAATTTATATAAACTTTCCCTTTTTTTCCGAAGATCTTTTATACTCCCAAATTCATATCATTATTCAGTATAATATTATCTATGGAATGGTGATGTGATGGAAGACCTCATCAAAGAAGCTGTCCATGACCCCAAGGCTGCCTGGGAACTCGCTAAAATAGACAAAAACCCAATAAAAATAGTTGATATAATCTCTGAACTTTCAAAGGAAGAAGCCATCAAACTAGGATACAATTTTAAACGATTCCCAATAGGATGCGACCTAACAGAAATCCTAGTAGGTACCTGCGCATCAGACCTTGAAAAAATAGACTTCCTAGGAAACTGCATACTATCCGACATGATAGGAGCCTCTATACATGCTTGTGCATATGCATTCGCAGACATGGCAGAATCCTATGGGATGAAAGGAATCAAACTACTAGAAAAGGTCAGAGAAATCACAGAAGTACCAATAGACCTAGACCATTTCGGAGAATACGGTCCCATGAGATTCCCAAAAGAAATAACACACTGCATAGGCCAATGCTACATGGAAGGACCCCCATTCAAAGGCTGCCCACGCAACAGAATCCACCTCAGACTCATAAATAAAGAAAAAGAGGCTCTAAGAGAAAGAGACGAATGGATTAAACTCTCAACCTCCATTGCAATAAACTTAACATCCATCCAAGGCGCGGAAGCCCACGCAGCCCCAATAAAAGAAGCGAAAAAAGTTGCAAAACTCGCGAAAAAACATGGGAAAGGCCTAGAAGCAATAATGTTCATCGGAGACGGATACGATGACCTCATCACAGCCTTCGAAACCGCCCTAGAAATAGGCGTGGACGTGTTCGTGCTTGAAGGAGGCCCATTCAACCTTGCCAAGGATCGTCTTGACACATTTGCACGGGCAGTTGCCATGGCAAGAATCCTAGCACCGGGTAAAATCGTGGCAACAAACGGAGCCTACGAAGACGAATGCAGAATAGGCCTCAGAGCAGGGTTAAACGCTATAATCACAGGATTCCCAAGGAATCATCATGGTTACATGTGCGGCTATTCCCCTGGAACCGCCAAAAGAGGAAAATTCGGACTTCCAAGGATAATTAAAATAATAAAAGAGGAGATCCCTGATGGTCTCACAAGAGCCCCAATCCAAAAAAATGAACTGAAGGCGCTTGCAATGGCTGTTAAAGCCGCCGGAGAAGATAATGTTTATCCTAGGAGTATAGGTCACACCTTTGTTGGTGACGCCCACTGGGCAAGTCTACCACACACACCACTCTATGAAAGGGTTAAAATCCGAAAAAATGTCAATGATATAAAGAGGATGGCCTCAGAGGGTCTGCTAGGGGATAAAGTTGCGATTTTGGGTGCGAGATTCCTTTCATGGGTTCTAAGCAAGGAACTAGAAGGTTATGTTGATGAGATCATAATAAGCGACACCGACAAATGGGTTGAAAAGATAACCCTCGATAATCTAAAATCTCAACTGAAAGTTGATTTACAAGGCACAGATGGCAATGATAAAACTGCATACCAGTATGCGGATACCACTATAATATCATCAACGATCCCCTCTATCGTCAATAAGATTTCAAGGAACTTCAAGGATGCTATAAGCTTTATTTAAGATTATTAAAAAGATGAAAATTATTAATCCAATATATAAATTTTTCGAAATCGATTCATAAGTAACCTTTATACCTACTCCTTTTCAACCAATATACCAAGTACAATTTGTACAACAAAAAAGAGCAAGGAGGAAACTCTATGGCTGAGGAGGATATAAAGATCGTTATGTTCTGTTGCAACTGGTGTTCCTATGGTGGGGCTGACACAGCAGGAACCGCAAGAATACAATATCCACCAAACGTCCGCGTGATCAGGGTTATGTGCTCTGGAAGAGTCGAACCACAATTCATACTCAAGGCATTCAGGGAAGGCGCAGACGGTGTCGTAGTAGCCGGCTGCCACTTCGGAGACTGCCACTATGACGCAGGAAACTATAAGATGGCGAGAAGAATGGAAATAGTCTACAGACTAATAGAAGAACTTGGAATAGGCAAAGAAAGACTATACCATGATTACATATCAGCCTCAGAAGGTGAAAAATTCGCCGAAACAGTGAAAATGATGGTCGACAGAATAAAAGCCCTCGGACCATCACCCATAAAAGAACAACTAATGGCTGAAGCCTAAATTGGAGGAGGGAAGAAAAATGGCTGAAAAGGCACAGATAGGGACAATGTGGCTTGGAGGATGCTCCGGATGCCACCTATCAATAGTAGACTTCCACGAACAAATACTAGATTTATTAGAATTGGCAGAAATTAAATTCAGCCCAGTCCTAATGGACATAAAATATGATGAAATCCCAGAAAAACTCGACGTCGTAATAATAGAAGGAGGGATAGTAAACGACGAAAACAGAGAATTCGCCGAAATACTAAGAGAAAGAGCCGACTTCGTCATATCATATGGTACATGCGCCGCCTACGGAGGCATACCAGGCCTCAGAAACCTCTGGCCAAAAGAAGAAGTCATCGAAGAAGCATACATAAACTCAATAAGCACACCAAACCCAGACAAGGTAATACCATCAGAGGAAGTACCACACCTCGAAGAAAGAGTAAGACCACTCTCAGATGTAATAGACGTGGATCTTGTTGTCCCAGGATGCCCACCAAAATCAGATGTGGTCGCAGAGGCTGTCATCGCATTACTCAAAGGAGAAGAAGTTGAACTGCCAGACACGAACCTATGCGAATCATGTCCACGAGAAAAACCACCAGAAGGCCTTGCAATGGACTTCATAAAGAGACAATTCGAAGTCGGAAAACCAGAAGAAGACCTATGCCTCATACCCCAAGGCATAGTATGCATGGGCCCTGCGACAGTTTCAATCTGCGGCGCTCAATGCCCAAGCAACGGAGTACCATGCAGAGGATGCTACGGGCCAACAAGCCGTGTAATAGACCAGGGAGCTAAGATGATAAGTGCCATAGCATCCGACTTCGGAGTTGAAAGAGATAAAAAGGTAGACCCAGAAGAAGTTGCAGAACAATTAGATGATATAGTCGGGACATTCTATACTTTCACGCTCCCAGCCGCCCTTATACCAATGAAAATCAGAAAGGAGGGGAAATAAATGGTTAAAGTTACAATGGAACCTGTAACACGTATTGAAGGTCACGCCAAGATCACCGTGCACCTTGACGAGGCAGGTAATGTTGAAGATACTAGATTACATGTCATGGAATTCCGCGGATTCGAAAAATTCTTACAAGGAAGACCCATCGAAGAAGCGCCACGCATAGTGCCAAGAATATGTGGTATATGTGACGTGCAACACCACCTTGCTGGCGCAAAGGCTGTTGACGCATGCTTCGGATTCGAACCAGAAGACATACCAGAAGCAGCATACAAGATGAGAGAGATAATGAATTGGGGCTCATACATACACTCCCATGCACTACACTTCTACTTCCTCGCAGCCCCAGACTTCATAGCAGGAAAAGACAGGGCAACAAGAAACGTCTTCCAAATAGTGAAAGATTCACCAGACATCGCACTCAAAGCAATAGAACTCCGTAAAAACGCCCTAGACCTGGTAACAGCCACTGGTGCGAGGCCAATACACCCAACAACATTCACACCAGGCGGTATAACAACAGAACTCGACGATGAAACACAAAAAGACCTATTAGAGAAGGCTAAAAGGAACGTTGAACTTGCAGAGGAGACACTAGAACTTGCAATACCAATATTCGAGGAGAACATAGACCTTGTAAACTCACTAGGCGTCATCGAAACATATCATACAGGTCTAGTGAAGGATGGTGTATGGGACGTTTACGATGGTATGGTAAGAATCAAAGACAAGGAGGGTAACCTATTCAGGGAATTCAAACCGGCAGATTACGCCGACACGATGGCAGAACACGTCAAACCATACTCATGGCTCAAATTCCCATACATAAAAGACCTAGGCTACCCAGATGGTGTATATAGAGTCGCCCCACTTTCAAGATTAAATGTTGCAGATAAAATGCCAGACGCCGCTCCAAAAGCACAAGAATACTTCAAAGATTTCAGGGACAAGTTCGGATATGCACAACAGACACTATTATTCCACTGGGCAAGACTCATAGAAATGCTCGCATGTGCAGAATGCGCCGTCGCAACCCTCGAAGAGGACCTTTCAGGCGAAAAAATACCAGGAGAACTCGAAAGACAGGAGGGTGAGGGTGTAGGTATAGTGGAAGCGCCAAGAGGAACATTAACACACCACTACACATGTGACGAGAACGGACTAATAACAAGAGCCAACATCATCGTCGCCACAATCCAGAACAACCCAGCCATGGAAATGGGCATACAGAAGGTTGCAGAAGACTATATAAAACCCGGCGTCGAAATAGATGATAAAATCTTCAACCTAATGGAGATGGTTATCAGAGCCTACGACCCATGCCTATCATGCGCAACCCACACAATAGACAGCCAAATGAGGCTCGCCACCCTAGAAATCTATGACAGCGAAGGTAACCTATTGAAGAAATTCTAAAAAAACTTCCCCTCAGGTGGTAGGGATGATAATAGTAAATAAAGAGGACTGTATACGTTGCGGGGCGTGTGAAGGAACATGCCCCAGTGAGGCCATCGAAGTCACGCCAGAGGATGTGATCTACTGTGACCTTTGTGATGGCGAGCCTAAATGTGTTGAAGTCTGTCCAAATGGAGCTTTAAGTGTTGGGGATATCACAATCGAAGATGATGGGGAAGTTACACAGGCCAGGATAGTCTATAATCCAACTAAATGTCAGCAGTGCGGCGATTGCGTTGAGATTTGCCCTCCACAGATACTTAAATTGGAGGAGGGTAAAGTCCAGAAGGTTCCATTAAAGGGTTTCTGTGTCATGTGCCAGAAATGTGTGGACATCTGCCCAGTGGGTGTCATTGGAATCGAGGGCGTTAAAGAACCAGAGAAGGTTGAACTAGAAATAACAGAGCCAACATTCATCACAGATTGTGTAGGTTGTGGTACATGCGTCGATGAATGTCCGGTGGAAGCCATAACCTTGGATGAGATAGGGGGCACGATCGAAATCGATGAAGATCTCTGTATCAAGTGTGGTGTATGCTCCCAGACATGTCCATGGAATGCAGTTTACATATCAGGCAGAAAACCAGAAAAAAGAACCAAAGAAATCAAAAAATTCGAATTAGACGAGGAAACATGCATAGGCTGCAATACTTGTGTCGAAGCATGCCCAGGCAACTTCATAGAAGCGAAAACATCCAGTTTATCAGTTGATTTGCCGGAGATTTGCGCAGCTTGCGGATTATGCGAAGAATTATGTCCAGTGGACGCCATAACATTAGATGTTGAATGGGGACCGGCTAAACCCACAACAGAAGAAGGCGTTGTATGGGATGAGGAAAAATGCAGACTAGACGGTGCCTGCGCCAAGAAATGTCCCAATGAGGCTATAAGAGTGGTTACAGAGAATGGCTTCCAAATCCCGGGGAAAATAAAAGTGGATGAGGAGCCTTCATATAACATGTGCACACGATGCGGTGCATGTACAGTGGTCTGTCCAAACGGAGCATTAAAACTCGATGAAATAGAAAAAGAAATCGATGGCAAAACCGTTAAAAGAAACAGGATAACATATAACCCAACTAAATGTCAGCAGTGCGGCACTTGTATAGAAGCATGTCCATATGACATGCTCAAACTCACAGAGGACAAAGTACCACTTAAAGGATTCTGCATACTCTGCGACCAGTGCATAGACGTCTGCCCAAACAAGGCACTATCCCTCAAATAAACCCCCCATTTATCTTCTTTTTTTAGATTTTATGCTCTGAGAATCCAATTTTTTTGGGATATTCGCTTTTTGCGTGTATTCCCTTGTTTTCGAATATTTCACCGTCTTTCATTATCAGTTTTCCGCGGAGTATTGTCATTACAGGTTCCCCAGTATATTCCATGCCCTCAAATGGAGTGTAATGAGCTTTACTGTAAAATTCATCACTTTTTATTTTTCCAGTTTTTTTAGGGTCTATGATAACAAGGTCCGCGTCCATCCCAACTTTTATCCGGCCTTTATTTTTGAGTCCGAATATCCTGGCTGGTTTCTCTGAGAGCATCTCCTTGATCTTGGATAATCTGAGGAGTTTTTTCGCATTTAATGTGAGGAGTAATTTCAGGGTTACTTCTAGGTTGGGTATGCCTGGTGGAGCGTCCCAGATGTTTTCTCTTTTTTCTTGGAGTGTGTGTGGCGCGTGGTCAGTGGCTATTATATCTATCATTTCAAGATACTCGGGGGATATGGCTTCTTTCTCTGATCTGAGTGGTGGGTTGGTTTTTGCGATGGCCCCGAATCTTTTCATGTCTTCTGTTCTGAGCAGTAGGTGGTGTGGTGTTATTTCACATGTTACAGGGGCTTTGGCTGATTTTATGAGTTGGAGGGTATTTTTTGAGCTTATATGGCATATGTGGATTGGATGATCATAATGTTGAGAGAATGCTATTGCGTTTGCTGTTGCAATTTCTTCTGCTATGCTTGGCCTGGCCTGCGAGTAGATTTCTGGTCTGGTTTCATCTTTTAGTTGTTTTGTGTAGTATTCTATTATTTGTGGGTCTTCACAGTGGAATGTGACCGGGATTGAGGATCCTTTTAGGATTTGAAATACTCTTAATAGTTTGTGGTTTTCTATTTTTTCTGTGAATATTTTGAATGATGCCGGTTTTAAGGGTGTTATATCTTCTATTTCTTTTAGGCTGTTTATACCTGCATGCAATCCAAAGTCTATTATACTTTTTTTTGATGCTTTCTTGATTTTCTTTTTAAATTCTCGGCTTGTGTTAGTTTCTGGTTTTGTGTTTGGCATGTCTAGTATTGTTGTGAAGCCTCCATGGGCTGCTGCCATGGACCCTGACTTGAAATCCTCCTTGTATTCATAGCCAGGTTCTCGGAAATGGACATGCGCATCTATAAGACCTGGTAATATGATTTTACCTTTTATGTTGATGGTTTTATCGGCTTTAAGGGAAGACTTACTAATAGCGGCTATTTCACCATCCCTGACACCAATATTTAATATACTCTGGTTTATCCTACAATTTTCAATTACTAGATCTAGCATGGAAATCCAATAAAAGATATCTTTTATGAGCTCTTATATTTTATCTCATGGAATCATTCATAGAAGGGATAATTAAAAGAGATTTGCAACTTATAAAGGATGATGCCAAACGCACCCCATTGTATGATAATCCCATCTCTGACCGGCCAATTATAGCTGATTTTACAGAATATTCCCCTTTACATAAAGGTCATAGACATTGCATGTTCGAAGCCAAAAAACTAATACCTGACAGTCTATTCGTGGCGGTGATCCCAGGCCCTCTTGAGCGGAGTGGAAGAGGCCTACCTTATATAATGACTAGGCATGCGCGTGCAAGGGCCGCTATAATGGTAGGGGCTGACTTGGCAGTTGAAGGGCCGCCGATGGGTGTTATGGGTTCTGGACAATATTCCATATGCCTTGCGAGGATGTTCAAGGCCCTTGACGCTGATTATATCCCAAGAGGCTATAAGCCAATGAAAGGTTTTCAGAGGATCTTAGATAGGATAAACCAGGGCCATAGGGTTGTTCCACGCCCCTATAGGATAGTTGATTTGGAAACGGGCGAAATATTATTGGAGGGCAAACTTGAAGAAGATAACTATGTTATCGTATCCCTTTCAAGGGCCCTTGGGAAGATAGGATTCAATTTTAAGGGGAGATTCATCTTCATAGAACGCTTGGAGGGTATAAGCGGCACACTCATTAGGAAAGCAGCATCAGAGGGCAGGCTCGAGAAAGTGGAGGACATGTTACCCCCGGAGACCCTTAAAGTTCTCAGGGATGAGATCAAAAGGGGTCGGGCGCCTTTACACGAGACCCGTCTTAATGATAGGATAATAGAGAATGCGAATCTTCTGGGAGGCGATGAACTCTTAAACCTTAATCTTTTCAATGAAAGGACAGTCAATGCCATCCTAGAAAATAGACCATTTGATAGTATAAGGGAGATCCAAGCCTGTATACCGAGGGGTTTCAGCACACACTACAAGAATCGCATATTATCTGTGCTAGAGGCAAAAGTTCATAAGGGGTTGATTTCTAGATATATAGAAAATTATCCTTCCACCATCAGGATATTAGATTATAGGGATAGAGAAGTTTTAAAGGAATTTGAAGATAGAATACCACATAGGAGGCTAGAGATATGGCAGTGAAAAAGGGAGATTTTATAAGATTAGAATTCACAGGACGCGTCAAAGAGACCGGTGAGGTCTTTGACACCACTATAGAGGATGTTGCGAAAGAATCCGGTTTAAAGATCAAGAAAAGTTTTGGGCCGGTTCCAGTGATTGTTGGGGGCGGCCACCTTATCAAGGGATTGGATGAGGCTGTCCTTGGCATGGAAGAAGGGGAAGAAAAGCATGTTGAACTCGAACCAGAAGATGCCTTCGGTAAAAGGGATCCTAAACTCATACAACTCATACCAATGATAGAATTTAAAAGACAGGGCATCAAACCCAGGGTGGGTATGAGCATAACCATGGAGGGTCATGAAGGCAGAATCCAGAGTATAGATGGTGGCCGTGTCCGCGTAGATTTTAACCATGAACTCGCAGGCAAAACCCTTGAATATGACCTCAAGGTTAAGGAGATAATTAAGGATGATGCAGAGAAGGTTAAAAGCATGATACAACTCTATTATCCATTGGATAAGATCAACCTTGACAAGATCCAAGTTGAAATTGATGATGGTACAGCTAAAATTTACATGGATGAATTGAGCCGCTTTGATAATAGGCCTTACATGGACGTGACCCTTTCCAGATTCAGAATTGCCAGGGACATTTGGGAGAACATGGATGTTGAAAAGGTGGAATTTGTGGACGTGTTCACGAAAAAAGAGAGTAAAGAAGAAGAGTGAACCCCCCACTAGTGGGTATGTTTTTTCTGCTTCCTAAAAGGTTCGCTTTTATCGTCCAATTTAAGCGGTCCCCATATGGGGGGGCTACTCCCATTCTTGATGCAATTGTATTATTCTTGTCTTTTCCATCTCTTTTTGGGAGAGTAGCGACTTTAATTAAAATTTTAGTTTTAATGTCACAATTTCGAAAGGATTCATCTCGACCTTGAAGGATTCACCTTCAAAGATGATTTCTTTGTCAAATTCTTCATCCTTTTCTCCCAGCATGTTAACGGCTTCTACATGCTCAGGTTTTTTGAATAATTTTATCCTTGCAGTTGTTTTTTCTCCAGTGGCCTCGTAGAATCTCATTATTATGGATTTCCCATCCTCTGACTTTTTAAGTGCTGTGAGTATGATGTTGTCTGGTTTGATTTCAAGAAAGGATTCGCTATCTTTATATTCTCCTTCCTTTAGTTGTAGGCCTATTAGTCCATAATTGAATTCGTATCCCATCTTATAGGTTTTTGATTTTTTCCAGTCACCCTTGTAAGGGTATATTGAATATTTGAATTTGTGGTCTTTGAATTCCATGGCATCTGGTACTGGTATTATGGGTCCTGCTTTGCCATCAATTGATAAGAGGTCCACTGACCTCAATAGTGTCAGGTATATGTTCCTGTCTCTTATTTCATGTTCTGGGTTGCCAAGGTTCAGGAGCGCGATTCCTTTTCCATTTTCTTCATATGCTATCCATCGGAGTGAAGGGGAGACTCCTGAAGGTTTTTCTTTCCAGTTATCTGCCTTGAAATAGTATTGGTCTGTTTTTCTTTCGACGACTCCGAATTGTGTTTCTGCCTTATAAGTAGGGCTAGTAAATGGTGTCTCGAAGATTACTCGTATCCTTGTCCTTGGGTGCCTGTTTTTCATTTTTATTTCGAAGTCTATCCTGGGGATGTCCCTGTAGATTATTATCCTTTTTGTGCATGTCAAGGATTTGTGCCGCCAGATCTTGGCTTTCCATTTTTCTGTGAGACGATAAGGCCATCTAAGAGAGTAATAGTCAACTTCAAATTCAAGTATTTTCCGGAGACTTGACCCTCTTATACGGATGTCTCTGACTTTGAATGCTCCATATTTTATCCCTTGGCTCGATTCTCTCTTTAATGGTTCTCCCAATCCCTCTTTGTGATTGTAGAGGTCTCCCATTTCTTCTTCGAGTATCAGTTCGTTGCCTTTGAATATTTCTTCGCCATCTATCTTGACCGTGATCAAACCGTTTTTTGGTGAATATTTTAATTCGAAAAATTTGTTCTTGATGGTGTTGTCAAGGACCTCTATATTATTTTTTCCCTTTTCCACTTCTTTTTCAATGATCCTATAGGTTTTATAGCCGAGGGCTGGTGCTTCTGCATCAAATCCTACCCTGGCGGATTTTATAGAACCGTCAGGGTGTCTTGTCTCTTTTATTACTTCAACGTCTATTTCTCCGTTTTCGGATTTTAAGGCGCCTATCTTTTCGATTTCGCCTTCTTCAAAGTTTAGGTCAAGTTCCACCCAATTCTTGGCGGTCCATGAAAGTGGATTATAGACTATTATGTCCTTTTTATTGCTTCCTTTGGCTATAATGGCATTCAGGACCTTCGGTGTGAGGTTAGTGAGTTGCTGTTTAAGGAATTTTATATTCTGTTTAACTTCTTCGTATACTTTGTCCACTCCGGTGCCTGGGGCCACGTCATGGAATGCTAAGAAGAGAAGTTTTTTCCAAGATTCATGGATTTCCTCCGGGTAATAGGTGTCGATGATGGAGTTTATAGTTGAGAATCTTTCGAATGTGTTCAGCCAGTTTTCATATTTCCTTAGGCTTTTTTTTATCCAGATCCTGCTTGATGCCACATCAGGGAATATCTCTGAATATTTTCCAGTGTACATTTCACCTTTTCTGACCGGCAAATCTTTCACAGATTCTTCAAGGTTTTTAAAAAATTCCTTGGATGTTGATATTATCATTTTTGAGTCTTTATGCGTCTTGTTCCATTCTTTAACGATCTTTTCTGTTTCGGGTTGTGGCATTGTAACTCCGCTGCCTGATGGTATAAGTATGTGGTTTGTGGCTGCCAGTTCTTTTAGTATCTTGTAGTTTTCTTCGAGTTTTTTGAAATCGAGGCCTGCTCTGTAGCCTAGTGGCATGAAGTGTGTGAGTATTCTTGTACCGTCAAGTCCTTCCCATAAGAATTCCGATGGTTTGTTTTCTGGGGAGCCCCTTCTAAAGGCTAGGTATTTGTAGCCGCATTTGCGGTATATTTGTGGGAGTTGGGCGTTTAGTCCGAAGCTGTCGGCTTGCCACATGACCTCGACGCCTATGTTGAATTTTTCTTTGAGGTATTTTTTGCCAATGATTATTTCCCGTATTAGTGTTTCTTCTTGGGGTAGCATTGTGTCTGCCATGAGATATTCGCCATCTGCTATCTCGATTCTACCCTCTTTGATGTACTTTTTTATTTTGTTGAATAGTTTTGGGTATCTTCTTTCAACTTCTTCGAGAAGGTAGACTTGCTCTATCAAAAATTTGTAATGGGGAGACTTTTCCATGAGTTTTGTAACGGCTTTTAGGATCATGTCAATGTTTATGTAGAAGTAGTCTTCTTTTGTGAAAACCCATATTGCATCATAGTGGGTGTGTGGGACGAGATGTATGATGTTCACGTTATTCACCTTTCTAGGATGAATTTTTTCATGGCTTCCGCCCATCCGCGCGGCCCGACATCTGCATGGTAGAGGTTTTTTATTTTTAGTTTGGCCCATTTGCCGTTGTATCCTTTTACTAGTACTGGTATGTCCACTGCTTTTAGGAGTGGTTCGTCTGTGTATGAGTCGCCTATGCCTATGGTTTTGACTTTTCCATGTTCTTCTTTGTAGAATCTTGTAAGGATTTTAACAGCTTTCCCTTTATCTGCTCCTCTTCCAAAAACATGTACAAATCTACCACCTATTTTAATGTTAAATTTCCTTTTTAACTTTTCTAGGGCCTGGGGATCGTATTCTGTGATTGTTTCGCTGAATTCCCTGTCTTTTGCGAGTTCAGCATCCTTGATGGTCAAACCTGTCACTTTGGCCACTTCTTCCGGGCTCATGTCCTTGTAGCCTTTTAGTTTATAATCTTTTTGCAATCTCTGGATTTCCCTGGCTATTCTATCAAATTTTATACCTAAGATAATAACTTCATAGTTGTTGATTGTTTCGCCCTTCTCTTGCTTGAAATATCCTTTGGGTATGTAAATTGCTGATCCGTCCTCGACTATGAATGGATGGTATATTCCCATGTCCCTTCTTATCTTTTCTTGTTCTCTCCGGGTTTTGGCTGAACAAAAGACTATAGGTATGTTAGCCTTTTTAAGTTCTTCTAGGATGTCCTTGGCTTCGTCATAGGAATATTTTTGGTCTAATAATGTGTTGTCGAGGTCTGTGAAAATAATATACAAGAAAGAGTCACCCCAATTCCATGAAGATAACGGAATCTTTTCTTATTGTTTTGATGAGGTTTCTGGCGTTAATGTCTTTAATTGGGGGTATTATGGTATTCATAGGCGGTTCTTCACCCTCCTTTAGGATGTTCCTATTTTTTAGTTCTTTTATTATCTTGCCTCGCAGGCCTTTATCTGCTAATCTACTATGATATATTGTTGATAATGAGCTGAGTATCATCTCATTAATATGTTTTTCGCCTTTGTTTTCGTGCATATGGGGGCTTAAAGTTTCTATCTGGAATACTTCAACTCTTTCCTTGAAACTTTTTCCGTCAATAGATTCCTCGAGCATGTAAACTAGCTGGTGAGGTTCGATGAAATAAGCAGAAGCATATGATAATCTCTCTGCCAATTTCATGCTCATGGCATGTTCCCCTGCATTCCCTGTCTTTATAATGTCGGTTTTATATCCTAGGTAGTTGCTTAAAAGTAAATTTAAGTACTTGTTGGTGATCTTTGAAACCCGACCCCATTTTTCAAGGCGCAATCTATTGCCAACAGCTTTTGGTTTATATTTCCATATAAGTCTAACCATGGAATAGGGCGTATTTGACATTGCAATTCCAGCTGCAAAATCAAGGATATATTCATAGATCGATGGGGACATATAATTGTCTGCGTCAACGAATCCTACATATCCACTTTTAAGATACTTGGCTATTAAGATGCCGAGGATCATGCCTTCTCCTTTACCGTCTCTTATCTGTCCATCCTTAAGTAGGCTACTATATCCTATATCTTGTAGTGCCGATCCAATGCAAGGATCTTTCTGGTGTGCGAAGATTATAGGATTTTCCGTGGTTTCATAAAAATTCTCCACAATCTTCATTTCTTTCTTGTAATTGTCACTGTTCGAAACTACTATTATGTTACAATCAGCAGGTATTGAACGGATCACGTTATCGAACAATTTTATATTCTCATCCTTGATGGGTATTACAATGGAAAAGTCTTTTAGGATATGATTGAGGCTTTCTCTTGGAAAATTATAAGTAGATGAAGTTGAAATTTTAGATTCTAATTTGAGTACATGTTGCGGATAATATATCCTGAGGGTGCCTATATTCTCGGCACCTTTGGAGGTTTCAACGAGCATGATAATCTCCTTTAGATGCTTTTCCCAAAAAGATCTGACATGATCTTACGTTACCAGCCCCAATTTCAATCTTATGCATTGGTCCTCTTAAATTAGAGGGAACTTTTTTCGGATAAAATTTTTTTGAGATAATGTAGAATTGGATTTTTTTCATGGCCAGGTTACTAGGCGAGGGGTTTCAACCTTTTCTATCTTGTCTTTTATCTTTTTCGGCCAATCCCCGATTTCGAATCCTTTTTGCGCTAAGAATCCGAATATCCATCTTGTGAGGCCTATCCCGGTGCATCCTGTCCATATTTTTTCCCCGTGGGCCTCTTTTATTGAGAAGCCTTCTATGAAATGGGTGCCGTGGACATTAGCAGATATTACGGCCACTCCTTTTTCTTCTTTGGGTAGTGTTATTCTCATTTCGTGTTTTGGTATGTCTGGGAATTCTATGCCTCTTTCTTCTATTTTCCGCCCTTCTAGGTAGAATGGGTCGTCGCCGATTTCGGTGTACCATTCTAGTTCGAGTTCATCGGCTAGTTTTTGTGATAATTCGACGGTTTGGTTTCTTATTTTTTCTGTTTGTTCTGGTGTCCCGAGCCAGACTAGTTCTATCCTTTGGAATTCGTGGACTCTGTCTAGTCCTTTAGCGCCTCCTGCTTCCCAGCGATAGGTCCATCCGCTGCGGTCGTAGAATTTTATTGGGAGGTCTTTTTTGTCTACTATTTCGTGTGATAGGAATTGGTAGAATGGTTCGCATTGTGCTGGTGCTATAACGTATCCTGGCTCTTTCAGGCCTTTTTTGAGCAGTTTTATGGGTATTTCTTTTTTTATGAGTAGTTCGTTTTTGAATTTTTCGAATGTTTCGGGGTCTCTCTGGGGGGCGCTGCAATAGTACATGCCTTCTGGTAGTCCTTCTAGGTATCGCATTTTTTGCATTATGGGTAGTGGTATGAGTTTTGGGAATAGGCATTCTTGGAATTTTAGTGGTTTTATGATTTTTTGGATTACAAGTTCTTCAAGTGCTCTGTGCAGGTTTGTTATGGGTGGTGTGTAGAACCATTGTCCTCTTCCTGGGAATTTTTTAACCCATCCACGTTTTATGGCTTCTTCTGTGGGGTCTCCTGTGAATAGTGGCTTGTGGGGTTTGCTTTTCGCTATTATTTTCCCTGGTTTGGCTTTTGTCACTTTTATTGTTAGGTCTTCTTTGGATTCTATAAGGATTTGTTTAACTACACGGTCAACAATATGTTTTCTGAGTTCTTTTTCATCTAATGGTTTGAAATGAACTTTTAGTGTGCCTTCTTCGACTTTTAGGGTGTCTATGTATGGTAATTCCCTGATTTCGTCTAGTTTTTCTTCTTGAAGGCTTTTTCTTGTTTTTGTTTTGAAGGTGTAATCTTCCGCGATTATTTTACGCACTCCTATATGATATTTTGGTCCTAGGAGTTGGGTTAATGGTCTTTTAAGTCTTAGGAGTCCGTCATGGGCTCTCACCCTCCTACCTGATATGATCTTTAATCTTATCTCTTTGTCTTTGATTTCCCATTCGGTTATCCTGGAGGCATCTTTTTTATCTTTTGAACCCCTTAATAGTATGTCATTGTTTGCTTTTTCTATGAATTCTTTTATTTCCTTTTTTGCAGTTGATGCCTCTTTGTTTAGGATTATCCTCCCTTTGAGTTCGAATTTCATCTGATCACCATTATTTTTTCGATTATCGTCTCAGAGAGTATGAGATCGTCGATTGTGCGACGCACACTAGCTATGGACTCGCCCTCTAACTTGAATATTATACTATTGTCTATTATCTCACCATCTATGAAACCTTTATTGTCTGGTTCAAGGGCCTCGAATGTTACCTGCGCATCTTCATGGTTTTTGTAATCTAGTCTGATTTTTGCTTTTATTATCAAGATTATTACTCCCCTCAGATTACAAATTATGTGCATCTACTAGATTTGGATTATGTTGTTGGTAAAGTTTTTCTTCCTTGATGATGTACATAAAAGTTTATTAAGGGATGTGAAGATAGTCAAGTTAATAAGATAAAATTTTTTATCTCTAGAAAAAGTAATGGAGGAATTATTTTATGGTTCGTGCATACACTAGACGTGAATATATTAGGAAGATTCCTGGAGTGAAGATAGTACAATATGACATGGGGAATCTGTCAGGCCATTTTCCTTTATCTTTAAGTTTGGCTGTTAAAGCTCCTGCTCAGATCACACATAACGCCCTTGAGGCGGCGAGGATAGCCTCGAACAGGTACATGCAGAGAAAGGCTGGTAGGATGGGCTACCATTTAAAGATCAGAGTTTATCCACACCATATCATAAGAGAGAATCCAATGGCAACAGGAGCCGGAGCCGACCGTGTGCAGGATGGTATGAGGAAAGCCTTCGGGAAACCAGTGAGTTCAGTTGCATTAGTCAAGAAAAACCAGCGCATCCTAACAATTGAAACCAATAAGAGGAACTTTAAGAATGCTAAGGAGGCTCTTAGGAGAGCTGCGATGAAGTTCCCAGTACCATGCAGGATAATAATCGACCGAGGAGAAGAACTTATCAAATAAACCAAAAAAGCTCCTTTTTTAGTGATAATATGAAGTTCGTGGCATTTTTTGACGAGCTCACCAAGGAGGACGTGCCTATCGCCGGAGGTAAAGGCGCCAACCTTGGTGAATTGACACAGGCAGGCATACCAGTACCCCCAGGTTTTGTTGTAACATCCAAAACCTATGACAAATTCATGAAGGACACAGGACTCTTCCCAGAAGTCATGGGAATGCTCGAAGACCTAGACGTTAACGACACAAAAGAATTGCAAAAAACCTCCAAGAAAATAAAAGATATCATCATATCCACTGAGGTGCCTGAGGACATACAAACAATTATAATAGAATCATATAATGCGCTTTGCCAGCGTATAGGAAGAGAAGATGTCTATGTTGCCGTACGTTCATCCGCAACAGCAGAAGACTTGCCAGAAGCATCATTCGCCGGCCAACAAGAAACTTTCCTTAACATACGAGGGTCAGAGAACGTGCTAAAATATGTGCAGGAATGTTGGGCCTCACTATTCGAGGCCAGGGCTATATTCTACAGGGAACAGAACAACTTCGACCATGCTAAGGTTTCAATAGCAGTGGTGGTCCAGGAGATGGTGAATGCAGAAAAGGCTGGTGTAATGTTCACAGCCCACCCCTCAACAGGCGAAGACATCCTACTAATAGAGGCTTCATGGGGACTGGGAGAGGCGGTAGTCTCAGGCGCGGTCACACCAGACACCTACTCAGTTGACAAAGCCACAGGAAAACTTTTAAAATTCAAGGTTGGTGAAAAGAATGTTATGTTCAAAAGAGAAAATGGCGAGACAGTGAAAGTCCCAGTACCAGAGGACATGAGAGAAAAAAGGGTTCTATCAGATGAAGAAATAGCAAAACTCGCAGAGCTCGGACGTAAAATCCACGAGCATTATAAATTCCCCCAGGATACGGAATGGGCCATTGAAGAGGGAAAAGTATACATGTTACAGTCAAGGCCGATTACAACTTTAACAGAAATAAAAGTTCCAGAAGAAAAGATAGAAGAAGAAAAGAAGATCATATTAAAGGGTTTGGGTGCTAGTCCAGGTCTTGCTTCTGGTAAAGTTAAAATAATACGTGATATAGATGAACTTGACAAGATACAGACAGGAGACATACTAGTAACCGTGATGACAACACCAGACATGGTACCAGCCATGAAAAGGGCCAGCGGCATTCTAACCGATGAGGGAGGCGTCACATGCCACGCTTCTATCGTGTCAAGGGAACTGGGCATACCCTGTATAGTAGGAACCGGCGACGCTACAAGGAAACTTAAAGACAACCAGCTCATAACCATGGACGGTACAAAAGGGATGGTATATGAGGGAGAACTAGCAGCACCCAAAAAGGAAGAAGAAAAAGTGGAGATAACACCAGAAGCTCCAATACTCACCGTTACAGAGGTCAAAGTTAACGTTAGCATGCCAGAGGCCGCCAGGAAGGCCGCTGCCACAGGAGCGGATGGGGTGGGGCTGCTAAGAACAGAGCATATGATGTTAACACCAGGAGTCCACCCCAAAAAGTTCATAAAAGATGGGAAAGAAGACGAACTAATTAAAATATTAGTAGAGAATATCATGAAAGTCGCTGATGCATTCTACCCCAAACCAGTATGGTATAGGACATTAGATGCTCCAACAGATGAATTCAAGACACTCAAAGGAGGGGAAGACGAACCATACGAACACAATCCAATGCTTGGCTGGAGGGGTATCAGAAGAGAACTTGACGAACCAGAAATTTTAAAGGCAGAATTCAAAGCCATCAAAAAATTACACGAAAAAGGATACACCAACATTGGCATAATGATACCACTTGTACAACACCCAGACGAATTAAGAAAAGCCAGGGAAATCGCGGAAGAAGCCGGTCTCAAACCACAACGTGACGTTGAATTCGGTATAATGGTTGAAACACCAGCCGCCGCATTAATAATCGAAGACTTTATAAAAGTTGGAATAGATTTCGTAAGTTTCGGCACAAACGACCTGACACAATACACCCTTGCAATCGACAGAAACAATGAACTAGTCGCCGACCTTTACACAGAAGGACACCCAGCAGTTATAAAACTTATAGAAAGAGTTATAAGGAAATGTAACGAGGCGGGTGTTAAAACAAGCATATGTGGCCAGGCAGGGAGCATACCATGGATAGTTGAAAGGCTGGTAGAACTTGGAATCGATAGCGTATCAGCCAATGCAGACGCGGTCAAGGAAGTCCGCAGGACAGTCGCGAGAGTGGAGCAGAAGATCATGTTAAAAGCGGCTAGAAGATTATTAGACGAGAAATAATCCCCCCACTCTTTTTTATTGGGTTATTGAAATGGATTTTAAAGGCATCCCCAAAGCCAAAGTGCTAAAGCTTGTCGAGAAATTTAGAGAGGAAGATTTAACCTATAGTTCTGGCAGGATCCTCAGTTCAATGTGCACTAGCCCACATCCAATTGCAAAGGAAGTATATTGCGAATTTTTAGAATCCAACCTTGGAGACCCAGGTCTTTTCAAGGGTACGAGGGCCCTTGAAAAGGAAGTTATAGGAATGTTAGGAGAACTTCTCGGAAACCCACATGTAAAAGGGCATGTGGTGACTGGGGGTACAGAGGCTAATCTTATGGGGATGCGCGCAGCCCGTAATATGAAAAATGTTAGAAGACCTGGGATAATAGTTCCAAAGTCGGCCCATTTCTCCTTTAAAAAGGCTGCTGAGATTTTAGGTTTGGATTTGAAAGAGGCTGCTTTGGATGAAGATTATAGGGTGGATGTTGATTCTGTGGGGGAGCTTATTTCATCTGATACTGTTGCTGTTGTGGGGATTGCTGGGACAACCGAACTTGGGGTTATCGACCCCATACCAGAACTTTCAAGATTATGCCGGGGAGAGGGGATACATTTGCATGTTGACGCTGCCCTTGGAGGGTTTATAATACCATTTTTGAAGGAGGCTGGTTATGATCTTCCTGATTTCGATTTTAGGTTGGAGGGTGTTAGTTCGGTTACTGTGGATCCTCATAAGATGGGTTTAGCTCCTATACCAAGTGGTTGCATACTTTTCAGGGGACAGGAGTATCTGGATTCTATGAGTGTTGAAACACCATATCTTACAGAGAAACAACAATCAACTATAGTTGGCACGCGTAGCGGGGCTTCTGCAGCCGCAACATGGGCTATAATGAAGTATATGGGACGTGAAGGGTATATGGGCGTGGCTGAGGATTCTATGAGGATAACCCGGTTTTTGGCCCGTGAACTTGAAAGGGGTGGGTTTGAGCTTGTGACCGAACCTCAGTTAAATATTGTGGCTTTTAATTCCCCTGACATGTCCCCCGAGGCTCTTGCACGTGAATTGGAGTTGAAGGGTTGGTCTGTTTCTATTTCATCATATCCGCGGGCTGTGAGGATAGTTTTAATGCCCCATATTAAGAGGGAGCATATAGAAGCTTTCCTTGATGATCTTTCAGGTATATGACTATGAAGAGGATAAGAATACCATCCACACCTTTTAGAATGAGATCTTTAAAGGTTGGTGACAGGATATTATTAGAAGGTAAGGTTTATACTGGGAGGGATGCGACACTCCCCAAGCTTGTGAAAGCGATAAAATCTGGCGAGCCACCGGTAAATTTGGATGGCGCGGCTATAATGCACACAGCTGTAAGTGGCGCTGGTATAGCGCCAACAAGCAGCAACAAAGAGGAGATTGAGGAGAACATGCCATTTTTGGCTTCTGCGGGTGTTCTTATACATATTGGTAAGGGGGCGCTCAAGAGAGAAACCATAGATGCTTTAGACGAGGCTGGCGCAATATTTGTTGTCACACCCCCATTAGCGGCGCTTCTTACAAGCAGGGTGAAATCAAGGAAGCTTATCGCATATAAGGAGGATGGTATGGAGGCGCTTTATGAATTAAGGGTTGATGGGCTTCCAGGTATAGTTGGAGCGGCCCATGGAAAATCCATATATCACTTATAATTTTGATGGTTTTCCGAATGCGAGGTCTCCTGCATCACCCAGGCCGGGTACGATGTAACCTGACCTGTTTATTTTTTCTTCGATTGAGCATGTGTATATTTCTATATCAAACTTTTTCAGTTTTTCAAGACCCTTCTTTGAAGATATTATGTTGAATATTACGAGTCTTCTAATTTTGAGGTTTTTTAGTTTTTCTAGTATCTTTTGCATGGTGTTTCCTGTTGCGAGCATTGGATCTGCTATTATCACGATTTTGCCGTCTAATGGGGGTATTTTAAAGTAGTCTATGGAGACTTCAAATGGGGGTTTGTCTTCTCTCCATGCTCCGATGATCCCATGTTGTGCTTCTGGGAAAACCTTCATTATACCCTGGGTGAATGGGAGAGAGGCTCTTAACACGCTTATAACTATTATATCCTCTTTTTCGGAGATTTTTATAGTCTCAGCGACTCCGAGTGGTGTTTGGACTTCAACCTTCTCATGTTTTAGGGTGTCCGCGAACTCGTATGCTATGTAACGTCCAATCTCCATCAGTCCATGCCTGAAGTGGGCTGGGTCTATCCCTTTACGGCGTATTTTCCCAAGTTTTTCTTGGATTATAAGGTTATCAACTACTTTTATCATTTCTCGTCCCTTAGTTCTTTGATTTTTTTACCATCCATTGAGGGTATTATTCTTATTTTAGCATTTTCAAATTTTTTTTCTAGTTCTTTTCCGTTGAAGAACATGTGGAGGAATACTGCTAGTGCAGAGACTTCGGAGTGGGGTTGGTTTGTGACCGCCACGTTGAAATCAGCTAGTTTGAAGATTTCCCCGGGTACTCTCGGGCCTCCTACGATTATTAGCTTGTCATTTTCACTTTCTCTGATATCCTCTATGATTTTTTGTATTGGTATTCCGTACATTGTAAGGTGTATTATTTCACCCTCCCATTCTTTTATGATTTTTTTCCAATCTTTTTGGTAGGATGTTTTGAATGGTCCGCCCCACCTTTTTGTAACATCTTCAACATTTTTTATCAGTTTATTGTCTTTTTCGCCGCTTATTATAACCTCTGAGGCGCCGAACGCCCTAGCGGCTAGGCATACATGTGTTGTGATCCTAGCATCCCTGGCTTTTCGGTGGCCTAATCTTAAAACTTTTAGCATATGTTCACACCCAGTTAAGCGCTATTAATAGGCTGAGTAATGTTGTCATCCTATTGAATTCGTTAGATGCTCCGAGAACATCTCCTGTTGTATATTTGAAATTTTTCCTTGCGATTGTTCCGATGAGTAGGCCGCCGATTATGCTTCCAAGTATTCCTATGAGGCCATGGTATTTTAGTAGTGAAAATCCTATGATAAGTGATAGGGTGGATGAGGCTATGAATTTTTTTTTGTTCATTTCTGTTATGAAGTGGCGTCCTATCCCCTTTTTTTGTGGTTTTGATATGATGCATGAGCTTACAAGTCCCATTTTTGCACCGACTTCTGCGATTATGATTGTTGTTGGGAGTTTGGCTGCTGGTATTGAATAGATGCATGTGAATGTTGTGATAGCTACAATAAAGAATAGGCCGAGTCCGCCGGTTCCTATGCGGTTGTCTTTCATTATCTTGAGTTTGTCTTCTGGGGTTCCATGGGCCATTAGGGCGTCGCCCATGTCTATGAGTCCGTCGAGATGGTGGAAACCAGTAAACCAGATTAGGAATCCGTAGATTAAACTTGCTATTACAATTGGTGGTGTTTTTATTAGTTGGAGGAGGATTGTGATGGTCCCGCCGATAAGGCCGATGATTCCTCCTATGATTGGGAAAAGCCAAGTGTATTTTGCGATTTTTGGTATGTTAAAGTGGATGTTTAGGGGTAGTATTGTTAGGAATGATAGGAGGCCTATTATTTCGCGTAGCATGTTTTTTTCACTCTTCGAAGATTTTTGACATGGTGCCTGCGATGAGACCGGCGATAACGTCATCTGTCATGGGGCCTAGTCTGCTTATTATGCCTGGTTTTTCTTCATCGTAGCGTTTAAAGTTGAATATTGCTTTTGTGCCCGCGATTTGGTTGGCGACTGCCATTCCTAGTACTTCGTCGCTGTAGAGGTGGGCTGGGTCATCGTCTATGTTCACGTTTTTTATCCGGTGGTGTTGGAGGTCTTCTTCGGCTCTTATGGCGGCTAATATGAGTGTTATGACATTTATGTCGGATAGTGATTTGATCAATTGCTTTTTGAGTTTTTTTCTAAGTTTATCGTCTACTTTAACTCCTACGCAGAGTTTGATGCCGGCTTTTGCAAGCTCGTCTAGGTTTATGCCTTTTTCTTTTAGTTGGTCTAGGATACTTATATTATTGGTTTTAAGTGTTTCAATTAGAGATTTTTTTATGTGCTTTTTTATTTTTTGTTTTTTGAGGTTTCTTCCTTGGCCTTTTTTACCTATTATGAGGATGATATTTGATTTGTAGAATCTGGTTAGGGGTCCTAGTATCTCGTCTTTGACTTCTATTGCTGATTTGAAGTATGATAGGAGTTTTTCTGGGTTGGTTTTATCGTCTATGAAGATTATGAGGTCTATTAGTGAGTCTCCAACTCCTATGCTACATGTTATATCTTCATGTTCTTTTATTATGAGCTGTTTAAAGTCGCTAACAGATACTATACCATCACCTCTTTCACCTTCCCTTGAATATACAACCTTATTCGCCTCTTCCAGGACACTTTTAGCTCCGCAGACTCCCAGGATCCTCAGACCATGGCTGTTTTCTATGGTTAGCTTGTTTTCATCGTATTTTATGATAGTTTCACCCTTTTTCATTGGAGATCACCAAAGTTTATTTAGTCATCTCTACATATCTAAACTTTGGTGATACTATGAAGGTCCATCTTAGGGTGTTTATTGAAGTTGAAAATCTTGGCAAGGCCATAAATATACTTGCAGAGGAGGGTGTCACAGGATTTTATATAGTGGAATATAAGGGCATATCACCTAGTGAATGGAGCGGATTCATTGTGAGAGAGGATCCGGAGTCTGCAATAGCCCTTATAAGAAACCATGCAAGGGATGCTATACTCATCTGTTCAGTTGTTGACGAGGAACAAGTAGAATCTATAATAGAAAGATTCAAAGATGAACTTTCAGATAAACGTTACACGCTCCTAGAAGTCCCTGTAAAGCGCATAATAGTCAATTCACCACCATAAAATGGCCGGTCCTCCATGGTAGTGGTTATAGACCCGCAATTAGCCGGTATAGCGGGGAATATGATCATAGGGGCTCTGATAGACCTCGGAGCCCATCCAAACAAAATCGTCGAGGTGATGGAGGCCGCAGCATCCCAACTTGGGGGTGCTAAAGTTAAAGTTTCAGATGTTAAAAGAGCCGGTATAAGAGCTACATATGTTAAAGTAGAAAAAGCATCTAAACCCCATCTTGCATATCCCAAATTCCTAGAAAAGATTGAAAGTATTGAACATCCACTCATAGACGACAAAATAATCTCATTTTCAAAAGCAGTATTCCACACCATAGCACAAGCAGAATCAAAAATTCACGGAGAATCCCTAAACAAGATACACTTCCACGAAGTGGGAGCAGCAGACGCTGTTGCAGATGTTTTCGGGGCGGCTTTCGGATACTTCAGCCTAGGAATGGACAAAGATAAAGTCTACTCACTCCCAGTAGCCATCGGAGGAGGTTCAACCACATCAGAGCATGGTAAAATCCCAATCCCGGCCCCGGCAACCCTAGAAATCCTCAAGGGAACCCCAATATATGGAGGGCCTGCTAAAATGGAACTCACAACACCCACAGGCGCGGCACTACTCGTCAACATGACAAATGAATTCAAAACATACTACCCGGCCATAGAAGTTGAAGAAATCGGCTATGGGGCGGGTGAAATGGACCCAGACTTCCCAAACATCCTAAGGATCATAAAAGGACATAAAAGCCTAGAAGAAGACAATATAATATTATTCGAAACAAACCTGGATCATCTCACAGGCGAAATATTAGGAAACCTCTTTAACAGTCTAATAGAAGAAGGAGCGCTTGACGTGACAATAACACCCATCCTAATGAAAAAAAACAGGCCAGGCCACCTCCTAAAAGTCATATCAAAACCGGAAAACCAGGATAATATACTAAGGAGAATATTCAAGGAAACAGGAACCCTCGGCATCAGAATATTCCCACAAGTACACAGGAAAATCCTCAAAAGAGAAAAAATACCATTTAAAGTTAACATCAAGGGAGAAAGAACCGCCAACTTCAAAATAGCCTTCCTAGATTCCGAGATAATAAGTGCACGTATAGAATATGAGGACGCTGAAAAAATAGCATCAAAGACCGGCATACCACTCCGCGAAGTCATGGAAATGGCCGAAGAACAATTTAAAGCAAGGATAGAAAAATCACAAAAACAGGAAGGGGGATCAAGTTGAAGGCCATCAGCATACTCTCAGGCGGCCTTGACTCAACCATAGCCACGATAAAACTCGCAGGAAAACATGATATACATGCCATAACATTCGATTACGGGCAGAAGAGCTCTAAGATGGAAATAAAAGCCGCCAGGATTATAAGCAGATTATATGGGTTCAAACATTATATTATTAGACTTCCATGGCTTGGAGAACTTGGAGGTTCAGCCCTCACAAACAAAAAAGATAGAATACCCAGGCCTAATATGGAGGAACTGGACACCGCAACTGCCAGGGAAACTGCAAGGAAGGTATGGGTTCCGGCCCGCAATCTCGTGTTCACTTCTATTGGAGCAGCATATGCAGATGCACTAGATGCCAGGGCTATCATAGTAGGCTGGGATAAAGAAGAAGCAGCAACATTCCCTGATAATTCCCAGAGGTTCCTCGAGGCATTCAATGAGGTGCTGGAGATGGGTACTTGGGTTGATGTTGAGGTTAAAGCACCTTTTATAGATTATACGAAAAAGGAGATAATAACGGAAGGTTATAGGCTTGGGGTTCCCTTCGAAGCCACATATTCTTGTTATGAGGGTGGAAGTTTGCACTGTGGCGTCTGCGAATCTTGTATGAGGAGGAAGAGAGCCTTTAAACTTGCCGGTATAAAGGACCCTACAAGTTATAGGCTCTAATCCTATTTTATTATCATGAGAACGTCTCCCACCTCTACTTTTTCACCTTCTTCGGTGTATATTTTCTCCACAACACCAGAGTGGGGTGCTTGTATATCGTTTTCCATTTTCATGGCTTCTATCACCGCCACAACATCCCCTTCTTCTACGATGTCTCCCTCTTTAACCTTTAATTTCACAACCATCCCCTGCATTGTGGATTCCACAGCACCTTCAACCGGTTCCTCTGGCCTTTTAGCCTTTTCCTCGATGGACACATAACCTGTGGGTATCACTTTAACTTCGAATTCATCCCCATCCACTTCTACAAGATATTCTGTGGGGACGGCCTCTGCTGGTGCCGCTGCTTCTTTAGGCGGTTCTAATGGTTCTTCTTCAATTTCTCCTCTGAGGAATTTTGGCGCTATGGTGGGATAGAGTGCGAATGTTAGGATGTCCTCCTCCTTATAGATTATCCCGAGTTTTTCACCTTCTCTTTTGTATTTTTCGAATTGTGGTTCTAGTATGTCCGCAGGTCTGCAGTCTATGGGTTTCTCGTCTCCTATTATCTTAGCGGCTACTTTTGGGTTTAGGGGTGCTGGTGGTCTTCCATAGAGGCCCCTGAAATAGTCCTTAACCTCGTTTGACACCATCTTATATCTTTCACCGGAGAGTACGTTCATCACGGCTTGTATGCCGACGATTTGACTTGTTGGGGTTACCAGGGGAGGGTATCCCATGTCTTTTCTGACCTTTGGCATTTCCTTTAAAACGTCATCATAGCGGTCTAGGGCATCTTGTTCTTTAAGTTGGGCTACCAGGTTTGATAGCATGCCCCCTGGTATCTGGTAGATGAGAACATCTGTGTCTATACGTTCTGCTATAGGATCCAAGATTGACCTGTACTTTTCTCGGATTTCTTCAAAATATTTCTTTATCTTGGTTAATCTTTTAAGTTTAAGACCAGTATCATATGGCGTGCCTTTGAGGGCTGCTACCACACTCTCGGTTGGAGGTTGTGAAGCACCCCATGAAAGGGGAGATATAGCAGTGTCTAATATATCCACACCGGCCTCGCACGCGGCATAATATCCCATGGGGGTCATGCCACTCGTACAATGACAATGAAGATTCACAAGCAGGCTAGTCTCCTCTTTAAGGGCTTTCACGAGCTCATATGCATCATGTGGTGATATGAGACCAGCCATGTCCTTTATGGCGACTGAGTCGCATTCCAGGGCCTCTAGTTCCTTGGCGAATTCCACATACTTTTCAAGTGTATGGTATGGGCTTATCGTATAGCAGATGGTGCCCTGGACATGGGCTCCCTGATCCTTGGCTACTTTAATAGCATATTCCATGTTTCTGATGTCGTTTAGGGCGTCGAATATCCTGAAGATGTCAACACCATTCTCGTAGGCTTTTTCAACAAACTTTTTAACTATATCATCGGGATAATGTTTATATCCTACAAGGTTCTGCCCTCTTAAAAGCATCTGTATTGGGGTTTTTGTGATCTTTTCCTTCAATTTTCTTAGGCGTTCCCATGGGTCCTCATTAAGGTATCTTATACAAGTATCGAAGGTTGCGCCACCCCATGCTTCTAATGAAAAAAAGCCCACTTTATCCATTTCCTCGGCTATGGGTAACATGTCCCGTGTCCGCATACGGGTTGCAAGGAGTGATTGGTGCGCATCTCTGAATGCTGTTTCAACGATTTTTATCCTTTTCATGCTGACCCTCACGGCGATTGATCATCTTTATATACATAGGAACGAACTGACTTAAATACTTCAACAAAAAATGGGGGGAGCAAGTTCATCATAATATCAGCAGATTATATTTATTACCAGGGGTTTTCTCGGACCTGTTCTATACAATGATGGCCCTATCATCCCCCCCTAAAATCGTAAAGTTTAAATATTCTTGTTTCATAGTGAGTATAAGGCTAAAACTATAGTGGTTAAAAGTTGTTTTTTTTAATTCGCACTTCTTTCCTGCACTTAAAAAAATATGTGAAAGAGGGTAAAGTCAAATTTGTGCAGGCCCCATTAGTATCGTGGTTCAAAGCTCATAGAAAAGCCACAACCACCCCATAGTATTAGCCTGAAGACAGTGTGGGACTCACAAGTCCCATGATAGCCACCCCCCCACAGAATATTTAACAACCTCCATAAAAAGTTTATAAGTGTGTGTGGGGTTTGTCCCAGGAATCATAGAAGCTGGGGTTATAGTATATAAAGTAAGAATCTTAGGGATTATACCATAAGGAGAGAGGAGAATCAAAGATGGCGAAGATAATTATAGACTATGATAAATGTGATGCATGTGGAGAATGTGCTGATTTATGCCCGATGGAGATACTCATAATAGTTGACGGCAAATTAGAGGTTCAAAACCCAGAAGATTGCAACGAATGTGAGGTGTGTATGGATGTATGCCCAAACGAGGCCATTAAAATAATACCAGAATAAACCTTGATTTAACCTTTATATTATTATAGGTTATAGGGGGAAACCTATAACATTGTTTGTGTAGGGGGGGATCCCATGATGGAATTTGGATTGATTGAAAGACCTTCTATTGGAAGGTTTGTTGATGTTGAATTCTTCCGCATAATCCGATTCTTGCCAGTGGAGATGCTAGGTGAACGAGTTGACGGTCTAATATACAATGGCGCTAAGGATGCTGCTGCGAATATGAAAATAGGTTCACTAGATGAAATAATCACTTTTTTCAGGGAAAAGAGGATAGGTAAAGTAACAATAATGGGCAAAGATCCTGTAAGGATTAAAGTGGATGAATGCGCCACATGCTCCGGGCTTCCGGAAGTTGGAAGACCCTTATGTCATTTCGAGGGCGGTCTGCTGGCAGGTTTGCTCGGATCAACCCTGGGAGAAACTATAGATTTGGAAGAAGTGAAATGTTGGGGTCTTGGAGATAAAACCTGCCTATTCGAGGAGATATGATCATCTTTCAATTTCTCCTGCGATGAACTTATCAACTAGCTTGGCTGCTTCCTCATCAGGATATTGTATTGGGGGGTGTTTCATCATATAAGCTGATATAGATGTTAAAGGACCTGCAATCCCCCTTTTGAGGGCTAGCTTACAACATCTTATAGCATCTATCACGCACCCGGCAGAGTTGGGTGAATCTTCAACACTGAGGCGAAGTTCAAGGTTCATTGGAACATCACCGAAGATTCTGCCTTCCATGCGAAGGTAACATACTTTGTTGTCTTTCTGCCATGGTACATAGTCACTTGGGCCTATGTGTATGTTTTCTGGGTCTAGTCTTTCATCGCCTAGGATGGATTGCACTGCTTCTGTCTTTGATTTTTTCTTTGAGTCGAGTCGGCTACGATTTAACATGTTAAGGAAATCGGTGTTCCCACCAGTATTTAACTGGTATGTTCTATCTAATTTAACACCCCTATTTTTAAATAATTGTGTCAGGGTCCTATGTGTTATGGTGGCCCCTATCTGGGCTTTTATGTCATCTCCTATTATGGGAAGGCCTGCTTTTTCGAAGCGTGAAGCCCAGGTTGGGTTGCTCGCGATGAACACTGGCATGTTGTTTATGAACGCAACCCCTGCTTTGAGCGCGCATTCAGCGTAATAGCGTGTGGCTTTCTCTGAGCCGACTGGCAGATAATTTAGGAGTATTTCGGCTCCGCTGTCCTCTAGGACTTCCACAACATCTGCTGGTTTTCTGTCCGCGACTGAGAATGTGTATCTTTCATCATATTCTTTCATGTGGGGCGCCACACCATCAAGCACAGGCCCCATTGAGACCTCGACGTCCATCCATGGTATGTTTTCGCAGAATATTTTGGTGCAATTTGGCGGGGCGAATATTGCTTCGCTCAAATCCTTCCCCACTTTTCTCTTGTCAACATCAAACGCGGCCACTACTTCTATGTCACCGGGTTTGTAGCCTCCTATGTCCCAGTGCATTAATCCTATGGCATCTTCTTCATCTTTCCCAGTATAATAGTATATTCCCTGGATTAAGGAGCTTGTGCAATTTCCCACGCCTATGATAGCGACTTTTATCTTACCCAATTATAACACCCTCTCTGACAAATTTCCAAGTTCATGCGATTAGGTGGTTAAAATGATCAGCTACTATAATTCATACGTATTTTGATTATTAAATGTTTCGCCTAAAATTTTTAGGGTTGGCTTCTCTGATTCATCCCTGGAAGCTACTAGGAGTCTTCTTGAAAAATTCCCAACAAGTTTTGGCTGCTTGGATATGTTGAGATCCTTTTTCATCATATGCAAGGGTTAATCCAACCCCAATATTCTCATTTCTGGGAATTTCTTTATATTGTTACTCTGAGTAGTAGGAAGATTAACCAGAATATCATAAGGGCTCTGCTGGTCCATATTGGATGTTCTTCTATGATTTGTTTGTTGAACTTCCAGGTTAAGATTATTATAATCAGTAATATAAGGTTTTGGATGTTTGCGAGTATGTTGAGTGGGTTTTGGATGTAATGGAAAGCCCACATTATGGTGGTTAATATGATGCCTGTCCAGCTGATAATTATAAGCTTTTTCCCGTTTTTCTCGATGAAATTCAATGATATGAATGTGCCCATTGCTAGTATGATGCCGAGGAATTGTAGGAACAGTTCAACAATGGGTATGTTGAATATTTCTGCTTTTAATATTGGTAAGAGTATGATTGATTTAAGGGCTTCGTCGGCTGGGAATGATTCTATGTCACCGACTGCAAGGGCGTATTTGCCCTGGTTTTCCTTGTTGAATACCATTATATAATATTTTCCGGCTGGTAATGTTTCGTTGAATTCCGGACCCTTAAGGTAATAGTCGCCCCCGAACTCTTCAAAGTAGGGCTTCCAGTTATCAGGGCCCAGTTCTTTTATGGTTTTGCCTTTATCGTCTATTATCTTGGCTGATACGAGTTTATCCTCCCCTGGATTATCTGGTACTAGGATGTTAACATATAATCTGAAACTCTTTGGGGATTCTATCATATAATAGACTGGTTTGCCTTCCAGTTGACCATAGAATGCCTGTGAAATCTCCGGGTTTTTTATGATTATGGGATTGTCTATTGGAGCGTTTGATGGTGCAAGCCGCGGCTGATGAGCGACCACAACTCCCAGGAGGCAGAGAATAACCAGTATAAAAAATAAAACCTTGAACTTCATAATAGGTTTTATTTTTTTTATCATTATTAAATTTTTATCCTGGCTCCTGTATGAAGAGACCCTATATTGTCTAGGCTGTCGAGTATCCTGTAGGCTTCTTTTGATGTGCAATGTCCAGTGTAAATTTCATCTATTTCCTTGAATTTGTCAATTAGACTCCAAGCTTCCCCAGCTTTTATATGGAAACCTCCTATGAGGGCTTTTAGTGGTTTGTTATATCTCCTTTTCACATTCTCTATTATGTTAAGGATGCCGCGATGGGAGCATCCAGTTAAAACGATCAGACCATCCTCTTTTTCTATGACTAGGATTATCTCATCCTTGAAATCGTCAAGGACTAGCCTGTCCCCTAACATCCTATAAAGTTTATTGTTGCCCTCTGGGGTGGGGAAAAACTCTTGGATGTTAGTTAGTATGGTGCAGTCTCTGGTTATTTTAGTGTCTTTTTTCAGGGTTTTTATCCGCGGGTTATCTGCCAAGCCCTCATCTAAGCCAATATAACGCCAGGACCCGTTGTCATTTGCATAGCGCTTGTAAAAGGCACCATCCCCCACATAAATCTCTGCTTTTTTATTCTCTTTGAGGAAGTATGGGAGGCCGCCACCATGGTCATAGTGTCCATGGGATATGATAGCATATTCTACTTTAGATATGTCTATGTCGAGTTCTTGGGCATTTTCAATGAAGTAATTGGATTGGCCCATATCAAATAGTAGATTGTTGTCTATGTAGAGGGATAATCCATGTTCGACTTTTAGGTTGCCAGTGTCTTCTATGAGGCATGTTATCATCATATTTTCTCGCCTTTGTCGAGTTGATCTAGGATCTTGTCGATTTTCTTTTGAACATCTATTATATTATCCTCGGTATTTATAATATTCCAGTTTTTGGCTAGTCTTAGGGCTTTTTCGCGGACATTTTTAAGGTCTTCGAGGTTTTCGAACATTTCGTGTTCATTTCTTTCCTGGAGGCGTTTTAATGATTCTTTGGGTGAAACGTCAAGGAAAAACATGTATTTTGTGGTGGGGAATATTAAGGAGAAGATATGGTATAGTATCCAGGCTATTTTTGGGGGTAGGTATGCTACTCCCATAAGATATCTTACAAATATTAGGGTGTCAGCTTCCTTTGAGTGATAGTAGAGGTGGAGTGATCTTATAACATCTAGGGCATAGTATATGCTTGCTTTTATGTGATTTATTTTACCTTTTTTGAGCAGCGCATTTTTAGCCCTTCGACCGTATGGGTTGTCATTTTCTGGGTGCGACCTGTATATGACCTTTTCTCCCATGTTCTCATATCTTTTTTTTATGAGTTTTGCATGGGTGTCTTTTCCAGCGCCGTCTAATCCGTCGATGACTATGAATCTCATAATGCACACCCTAATAAGTAGATTGTCACTGCGCCGATGCATGCTGTTATGTTATCAAGTCCCTTTGGTGTGGAGCCTTCTATGATGGTTGCTGTGGCTGCTATGGCAGCTATTATGAGCCAGTTTATTGGTTGCTTGTAGTAGATGAAGATTATGGGTAACGTGACTAGTAGGGTGATGAACATTGCGAGGGATCCTTCAACACTTTTAGGGTCTCCTAGGATGTTGTATTTTCTTTTCCCGTATTTTTCGCCTATTAGTGATGCTAGACCGTCACCATAGGACATTGCAGCGATGCCGATCGCGATTATCCATGGATGGTTAAAGAATAATAGGGCGAGCAGAGTCCATGAAATGGAATAGTATACGAGTCCAAGGCCATGGCCATAAGAAGAAACCTTATGTTCTAGTTTGAGTGGTGAATATGGGCTTATAAGAAATGTTAAAGGTATGAAGGGTGCTGCTGCGAGGAATGCCATAACCCACCATGTCTTAAACACTGGTAATATAAAGATGATATTACCAACCATTATATGTACAAATTTCCGACTAAAATTTGGGTTTTGAAACTTTCCCCCTATAAATAATACAATTGCAACATAGCTATATACTAGTAGTAGTCCGAGGATGTCATTGCCTGTCATATAATAGTGTGAAGCTTATTAGGGTATATTTGAGTTTTGGTTTAGGGAGTGAGATGATGAAAGCTTATATAGAAATATTAAGACCAGTTAATGCCATAATGGCCGTGGTTTCAATTATTTTAATAGCTCTCATAGCATGGAAATTCAATCTGGACGTTCTAGTGGCGAGTATAATCGTTTTCATAGCCACTGGAGCCGGTAACACAATCAATGATTATTTTGACTATGAAATAGATGCTATAAACAGGCCTGAGAGACCCATACCATCTGGACGTGTTAGTAGAGGGGCTGCGGGCGCCTATTCATTTGTACTTTTCTTTTTGGCGTCGGTGCTGGGATTTTTTCTCGGTTTACTCCCTGGGATTATAGTGGTTGGAAGCTCCCTTCTCATGATATACTATGCTCATACCCTTAAAAGGAAATGTCTCATAGGCAACCTTGTAATATCATTCCTCACAGGTCTAAGTTTCGTATTCGGAGGCGTTATATTGGGTGAAATCGTCAAAGCATCCTATATAGGTTTTTATGCTTTTCTCATGACCATGGCAAGGGAAATAATCAAGGACATGGAAGATATAGAAGGAGACAAAATAGAGGGAGCCACCACACTCCCAATAAAATACGGGCATAAGATCTCAAGTATAATAGCCGCAATTTTCATGTTCACAGCGAGCCTAACAAGCCCCATACTCTATATTATAAACGTTTTCAGCATCCTCTACATTCCAATTTTATCATTGGCGATAATAATATTCCTAAGGGCTGCCTTCAAAATTTTAGCAGATCCACGAAAGGAAACCGCTGGGAAGGTTTCAAAACAGATAAAAATTGGGATGGGCATAACCTTCATAGCCTTCGCACTAGGAAGCAAAACATTAACAAAAATAATATTAGGCATCTATTAAAAGAAAAATATGGGGGTTTTACACCACCCCATGATTTCACTCTTTAGACTCCCCGAATATTCTATTTTCCACTTTTTATACCGATTATATCAACAACATCTACAAGTTTCCAGACATATGATCTTTCCATTTTAACAATACACGCCAAGGGATCCTCTGGCGAATGACCCAAAGCCTTAAGCACATTCCTTGAAAGATTTTTTTCCCTGATCATATCCGCAAACATCTCCCTCACCCTCCTCTTTTCATCATCATCTGTAACCTGGACTATCTGGCCCTGGAGGGTTACAAACTTGTAACTTGAAAGGTCTGGTTCGAACTCCTCTATTTCAACTGCAACATATGGGTTGTCCTTTAAAAGTTCAATTTTCCGCCCATATTTAGTTGACAAAAAGTAGAGGTGTTCCCCGTCAAACACATAAAGGAATGGTGCTATATATGGATATTCTCCACTAAAGGCTATCCTACTGAGGAATTTCTCCCCTATAAACTCGTCATATTCTTCCTTTGTCATTAAAGGTATTTTAACAATCCCCATAACCTAAACCTCCTTAACTTTGTATGATGGGATAACCTTTCCTTATCCAGGCGGTTATCCCTCCAAGGACAGTTTTCACATCATATCCATTCATTTTAAACAGGCTAGCTGCGATAGTCGACTTATAACCTGAATCGCAGTAAACAACCACATTATCAGGTATGTTTTCCAGGTTTTTTGGGATGTCACCAAGCCAACAATGCATGGAACCTTCTATATAAAATTTTTCACGATCGGCGTGTTTTCTAACATCAAGAAGGGTGAAATCTCCACTAATCTGGGATTTTAGCTGGTCTACAGTCCATGCTTCAAGGCTTTCACATTTCATCCCATTAATGTACCAGTTTGGGAAACCACCCTGCAGATAACCATACTTGTTATCATATCCAAGTCTTATAAGTGACCTTCTCACAAGATCATTGGATCCATCTTCATCTACTAGGATTATCGGATTATCATAGTTTAGAAAGTATCCTGCGAATGCGGCGAAACCACCACTCCAAATATTCAAGCTACCTGGAATATGAGCTCCACAAAAGCTTGTGGGATTCCTAACATCGACAAGTTGAGCCCCCTCCTTGATCATATCATTAAATTCACTAACATTTAAGGGTTTTAGGTGTGGGTTTTCTAGTGGGGCTCCTTCTAGGTTGTTTTTTTCCATCCTCTTGAAGTATGGTGGAGTGTAGAGTTTTTCATTCTTTTTATGTTCTATGAAGCTTTCCTTGTCTAATTTTAGCAGTGGATTTGTTATCTTTTCATATCCTATGGTTGTGAGGTCTTGGTCGTTTATCTGGGCGCCGCAGATAGAACCTGCACCATGCGCGGGGCAGAGTATAACATGATCACCTAGGGGTAGGATTTTTTCATGTATGCTCTCATAGAGCAGACTTGCGGTTTCAGGTATCTTTTCTTTTCCGAAAAAGTCAACCCTTCCAACTTCCCCCGCGAATAGCACATCACCAACAAATACCATTATGGGGTTCTCTGTGGTTTTATCCTTCACGAGGATGGATATGCTCTCGTATGTGTGGCCTGGAGTTTCGAGAACTTCAAGTTCTAGGGATCCTAGTTTGAATGTGTCTCCGTCGGTTACTTTGGTCCCGTATTTAAAGTTTAGTTTGCTTCCGTGGAGTATCTCGGCGTCAACATATTTTGTAAGTTCTAGGGATCCTATTATATAGTCTTCGTTTCTATGGGTTTCGAATATGTAACGGATGTTGATGTCATTTTTTCTTGCAAGTTCGAGGTAGATGTCAATGTCTCTTCTGGGGTCTATGATGGTGGCTTCACCTTGAGATCCTAGAAAGTAGGAATTATGGGATATGCCCTCAGATTTTATTATCTCAAATATCATATTCAAACCTCATGGTATGGGAATTTTGAGTTCGATTTTAACCCCTTTTTCTCCTTTTATTTTTATTTCACCGTCAATTTGTCGTGTTAGTGCGTAGATTAGTCTCATGCCCATAGTTTCGCATTCTTCTGGTTTGAATCCTTCTGGGAATCCGATGCCATCATCTTCCATAATAAGATTTATAGAATCTCTGCTTTTGTATGCTTTTACTGTGATTGTCCCTTCCCTGTCTGGGAACGCATGTTTCATAGAGTTTGTCAGGGTCTCGTTTATTATAAGTCCGCATGGTATGGCTTGGTTTATTGTGAGTTTTATATCCTGGATTTGAATGTTGAATTTTATCCTTGGAAGCTTGTATGTTGCCTTCAGTTCTGATATGATATCTTTTATGTATTCTTTGAGGTTTATGGAGGCTAGGTCTTCTGATTGGTAGAATTTTTCATGGACTCTTGCAATGGCTCTTATTCTGTTTGTTGTTTCTTTGAGTAGTTCTTTGTCTTCTGCTTTTTGGGCTTGGAGGTTTATTAGGCTTATTATGATTTGGAGGTTGTTTTTGACTCGATGATGTATTTCTTTTAGGAGGGTTTCTTTTTCAATTAGGGCTTTTTTTAGGGATTTTTCATATTCTTTGATTTTTGTTATGTCGCGTATGGATATTAGGTTGCATTCTTCGTCTTCCCAGTAGGTTTTGGCTATTTTTATCTCGGCGATTTTCAGGTTGCCATTGGCGTCTATGATTTCGATTTCTTCTGTGATATCTGGTTTCAAGGGTATTCCTATGGTCTTTCCTATGATCTCGTTTTTCTCCCATCCGAAGTATTTTAGGGCTTGTTGATTTGCATAGTATACTTTTCCGTTCTTGTTAACTATGAATATGCTCTCTGGACTGTTCTCGACGACGTTGATGAAATTTTTCGTCAATCTTTTTAGTTTTTCTTCAAATTTTTTGCTCTCAGTTATATCTAGTATTATAGAGGCTATACCCCTTTTACCAATGGGGATTTCCACGGGAAACTTACGTATATGATAATATCTACCCCTGATCTTTCTTTCAAGGGCGATGTCCTCCCCCTTTAATGGTATCTCGTCCAATTCCCCGAGTATGGTTGCTGTTTCCTCATCAAACACTTCACGGACGGTTTTGCCGATTATCTCGGATTCTTTTTTCCCAGCGAACCTGCAAAATCTATTATTCACAAAAAAATACTTTAAATTAGAGTCTTTAACAGACACAATAGATGGAACATTATCAATAAAACTCTTAAATAATCTTGTGAACATTTGGGTGGATTCTATAAACTCTTTTTCACGTTTTAGGTTCCTAAGCCAATTTTCAACCTCGGCACTTGCATAATCCCTCTCAAGGAAAATCTCAGGGGGTATATAATAAAAATTCTTGTAAACTTCACCCTTCCATACTAGGATGGGATGGGTCATGATAACACCCTTGAGTATTTCTGGTTCGAAAGCCGATTTTTCATATTGGCATATAGCCAGGCATTTAGCCTTTGGAAAAAACCTGTTAAGTTTAGCCTCATATTCTATCAGTTTTTCACTGCCGGGTTTGCCCTTCAAGATCCATGTCATCTCTCCCGTGGCGCGAAGAGCCGAATACCCCTCGGCCAGGGCCTTTTCTGTTTCCTCTTCTAGGAGTTTTATCATGGCATCAGGGTCAAAGGTTCCGCTTTTGGTGTATGCTTCATCCTCAGATAATATCTGAAATTGTCCTTTAAGCTTCTCAGGGTCGAATCCCCTCTCTATGAGAAGTTCTTTTATGGTTTCGCTCTTATGCCTATCAGTTATATAAACGCACTTCTCATCACGTTTAAACCCCTCTACTAGGAATGGTATGATGGTGGATTCCCATTCTCTTTCATCTTCATAGATTAGGCAGATGTGGTCATGGACTTCCATGTCCTTTATTAGTGATTTAGCATCATTCAAAATTAACACCCTATAAATTTTAGGAGGGCTTTCTCATCTGAGAGATCGCCTATAATCCTCCTCCTTGGCTCGGGTTTTATCCTTTCAAGGGTTGGTATGGCAATAAGATGATACTCACGGGCCAAATCCGGATCCTCAGTAATATCCACGACTTCAACACTGATATCTACTTCCTTTTTGAGTTTTTTGAGGATTTTGATAGCTGCCTTTGCATGGGGATTATGACGCGTAACATATAATCTTAAAATTACCTCATTTGGAATTTAGAACTCCCCCAATAATATTTTTATACCATCACTGGTCAGTTCGAATTCCGCGGGTTTAGTGGAATGTTTCAGGCCACGACTCTTAAGCACCCTCAAAATCTTAGCATAATATCCCCCCTTTTCCACCTGGTCGAGTATCACCCAAGTATCTATAAGAGAGGATAAGTGTATTTCTGTGGTTGTTAAGGGCACACGACCACTTGTAAGGTATGTTAAGATGCAGGTTATCCTCCGATTCTTCAGGAAATCTGTGAATCTTATAAAAAGGTCTTTCACGGCAAAACCAGCCTCTGTAAGCGCGGATATAGGATCTATTATAACATGGTCTGGTTTGAATTCACGCACGAGATCCTGCATACTTGTCAAGTGGGCTTCTAAGCCAAGGGTGGTGGGTCTTTCAGCATGGATCAGTAGACTATCACCATTAAATTTTTCAAGATCTATCCCAACAGATTTCATGTTACGGATTATCTGATCCGCGGGCTCCTCATTAGCAAAGAACAGACACCTTTCACCCCTTTCACAGGCTTCATATGCGAATTTAGCCACTAAACTTGTTTTACCAGTCCCAGTAGTCCCTGAGATGAGCACGGTTGACCCTTTATAAAATCCGCCTCCAAGTATATTGTCAAACTCTGGGATGCCACTTGAGATAATCTCACGACTTACAGTATAATCAAGTTTGAGGGAGGTTATGGGGAATAATGACAAACCTTTCGAGTTTATGAGTATCGGATACTCGTTCAAACCATGCTCTGAACCCCTATACTTTTTTATCGTCATATACCTGGTTCCAATATGATCTTTATAGCGATGCTTAAGATGGATAACACAATCTGACACATATTCCTCAAGGCCGTGAGCAGCCCCACCATAAGGGTTTTCCCCGGTTGTGAACACACTTGTAAGTCCCCTGTCATTTAACCATTTTATGAGCTGTAAAAGCTCGGATCTTATGATTGTTTTCTTTTCAAAGTGTGAGAGCAGGTTATCGATCTTATCAAGCACTATCCTTTTAGCATCCACCCTTTTTATCGCATCTTCAAGGCGCATGAATAAAGCCTCTAGATTATAATCACCACTCTCAAAATCTATAGTAGAAGAAAAATCCTCTATAAAAATCCTATTTTCCCTGATAAGCCCCCCTAGAAGATCATCAAATCTGAAATTTTCGATGATATTATCCTCACTCTCCTCAAAACTTACCATAACACCAGGCTCATCATAAACAGCAGCCCCATTAACAAGAAATTCCATTGCAAAAAATGTTTTACCCGTACCAGGACCGCCATAAACAAGAGTATTACGGCCACGAGGCAAGCCACCCCCAGTGATAATATCAACACCCCAAATACCAGTCGGGGTCTTATCAACAGGCCTAAAAGACCCTCTCATAACATTCACCCCCACAAATGAAAGATCAACCAAAAAAATTTATCAACAACTATTCATAATAAATCTTTCTATAAAAACACTATAATAAGATTCTTAAGCCACACACCTAAATCATAAAAAACCCCCACAAAATTGACTAATCACATTCAACAGGGACAAACCCCCCAAGATTATATTAGCATCAAAATGATAATCAAAGAAAAGTATAGTATGGAGGGGGCTCGTGGCTCAGTCTGGTAGAGCACCGCCCTCGCGAGGCGGAGGCCCCGGGTTCAAATCCCGGCGAGTCCACTCATCCCTCAGTTTATCTTATAAATAATCAAAAATTATCGAAAAACTAGCAAAAACCCATATAATATCACATTTTTGGCCACTTAACTGACTAAAAAAGCTAAAGCCGATTATCATTTTTAGCAAGGAGAAGATATAATCCCAAATAGGGCTATTCAACACTCAGTTAGCCTAAAAGAATGAAAAAGAATCCAACTCCTTCAAGCCCAGACATCCAAAAATAAGAGAAAATTAAACTTAATCCTAATCACACCCTCAAAGATAACAAAGCCATAAATCCCTTCCTTTACAATCATGACCATTACCCATTGAAAGAACCCCAAAAAAAAGGAAGGTATTTTACAAGGATCCGATCCTACAGTTGCAAGCATAAATTAGATAACATAAGAAGGCCCCAGTAAACCCTGCGCACACCTTACCCCTCCATGATATTAACCGAAACACCCTTTCAAATTTTATATCATAAGACCCCATCCGCTGGGGGGCTGCCCTTACAACGGTCACCTAAAAAAATCTCACATCAGAATAAACCACAATCTTAAAGGTTCCTTTTCATCGACTCAAGCTGCTCACTTCTCCCCTTAAGGCGTGTTGATAATATGAAAATTGTAACTGCAACTGCAACCAAGAAGAGGAATGAAAACCTGTAACCTCTTACTCCACTCCCCATAGATGCTATTATACCACCTATCAACGCACCCCCCAACAAGCTGCCCCGCACTTGACACTATATTTATAAGGGCCTGTCCAGATGCCCTGTGCCTGGGAGGAGTTTCAGATAACATTATATACCTGAGAGGAGACCCTATGACAGTTATGAGTCCAAGGGCCATGAGCACCTCGGCTAACACGAATAGTAACATGGTTGATGAGAACAGGGCCAGGATAGCGCATCCCACGATGAGGATGAGACTCCCAGAGATCATCACAACCCTTGAACCAACCCTATCCAGGA
>Ga0078972_1002269_pt1 | contig 64796 bp, 60 predicted proteins | sample YelNatPaOPGAMG01_FD_67568 | JGI IMG/M metagenome (GOLD analysis project Ga0078972, IMG submission 67568) | Hot spring thermophilic microbial communities from Obsidian Pool, Yellowstone National Park, USA - OP-RAMG-01 (SPADES assembly) (version 2) | ecosystem: Environmental > Aquatic > Thermal...
CATCACAACGACAACCCCAAACCCTTCATCTGGACCGCCAAGGCAGCCGACATACTGGAGAAGGTCAAGCGTGCCCGCGCTGCCCTTCATAATCGGCATTCTGCATGACGCACTACACTAGTCTCGGAATTTTGGTAGAACAGCGCTATACAGGTTATGGAGGTGGCCCACTAACACCAGGAACAGATCGACACTATTTCATGGCTGAGCTGGGAAGGGATCTCCTTCGATTCATTTCAAATGGCAACAGTAATGCCGCCTAAAGAAAACGCCAGCATAACTCTGTAGATCGACAGCCATTATCCCACTTTAGTAACGCGAAACTCGGTTATGGCCTGCGATCTCCTGAGCTATTTATCGCCAATTCGCTCCTTATGAGGCAGCCTTTGCTGATGCGTGGTGGGAGGGCGGGAGTTATGCCCTGACGTGAGGCTTCTCCGGTATCACCGTCGCTTCGAGTGGGATGGTTGTGGATGGTAGGAGAAACTCCGGGCGGCATTTGGCGGCCGCGAGATCGCCGGGATTCTTCGCCTTGCGGCTCAGAATGACGCCTTTTGAGGAAAAGGGATTCCTGGGGAGGGGGACTGCGGGTCCCTCCGCTGCGCGGCTTCGCCGCTTCGGTCGGGATGACAGGCGTGTGAGTGGGGTGAGAGGGATGACGCCACTCAAGCCAACGTCAGGCTTGCATGGGGCACCAGGGCTGACCCGGATGGCGGGAGAAACTTGCGGCGGTGTCTGGGTTTGGTGGATCGCCGGGATTCTTCGCCGCTTTGCGGCTCAGAATGACGCATCGCGGTTGGAGTGGAGTCCGGGATAGGGATGCAGGTCCTTCCACTCACTTTGTTCGGTTGGGATGACAACGGAAAGGTGAGTGAGGAGCAATCCCACGTCCGGACTGACGGACGTGGGGCACCCGAGTTGATGATGAGCGACGAGTAGTTGTCGCCTATTCGGTGGATGCGACACCTATCCCATCCACCGATATTCTGTCACCCAATCCGAGCAGACTGCAGGGCGTCTCTGTTTATCACGAAGAAAATGAATGTGCGCTCAAGTAAGACACATCCACTTCGAACAAAAATCAAAGCCTTTTTCGCAGGATTCTCGTCTCGAACTCATCCTCAATATCCCCGGATGAATATCTTGCTTTGCGGGCGTATTGATGGTCCAGAACTGCATCTAGGGACGCAAAGCTTCTCGAAAGGATGGTGTCGAACACTAGAACAGAAGATCGTCGTGCCTCTTCGCTGTTCATACCGGTCTTGGCCCAGCAGAACAACCAAAGTACGCTCTGAGCCCGCACCTTACCATCCTGATCCACTTTCCAGTGCTCGTCGATAGCTTTGGTGCAGGTGCTGTGCGGAATTGAGAGTAATCTCTTTCTGGCCTCTTCCGCCGTTACACGCAGATACATTTGTCTCGCTCCTATCAGGCGTTTAAGCCGAGTGGCAACTGTGGAATCATCTCGCCATGTTGGATGTAAGAAAAAAGGTTCCGCGCTTCTGCTCAGCATTGAACCGGTATCGAAAAGTGCGAGACCTCCTATTCTGACGAAGGCCTCGCAAATTTCGATTGCGGTAAACGATCAAAATGCGGTCGTCCGATGTACAGACAATGTGAACGCCTTCGCATTTGGAAATGTCCATACCATCTCTGCGTGCTTTTGCCACTTCCTTTTTCCCCACAGCGAAGAGCACGGCACCGCGAGTGTGAAGTTCGCGACCGTACTCGATAGTCGTAAGAATCATGTCTTCGGGCAACCGGCGGGCAAATGATTGTATCTGCGCATGCTCTGTCATTGTCATTACATCGACTCCTGTGCGTGTACCGCCGTCTCTTTTCCTTGGCAGGCTGACTGTAGGCGCATTCAGTCAGCTATGCAGGCGTAAGGCAACCGACGATCCTACGTTCCAGCTCTTGTTTGACAGCATTTACTTCAGGATCGATTCCCGGGTTGCAGACCAATTCATAAAAGTCGCTCCACAGCAGCACGGTGAGATTCCGTGCAATGTGATTCAGCGTTTCGCCGTCGCGGTGCGGTAGATCGCGGGCCAGCAAGAGCGGATCTCTCTTGTAGGCGTTCATCAATTGAACGTACGCCCGAGCGGGTTCATCGTCTCTCACGAGGAGCCAGAAAATAGGCATTCTGTCTCCGGCTTTTTCAATGAGGCAGTCGATATTCCTGGCGATCTGATTTCTTTGTGGATCGTGACTGGTGAACATCGAAATATCGGATCCAAGCTTGGCTTCGATGAACACCACAAACTTGTCGTGCTCGAAGGAAATGTCAATCTCCGAGGAACCTTCCACCGGATCTGGCAGCTGCGCGCGGGAAATCCATGCGGGATTGTCGGAGGCCAGCATTCTTGCACGGCTGCGTGCTTCGTATGTCGATGGCGAACGAACCGAAATCCAGAATCTCGACGCGGGAAGGAATCGATCGTCAAACGGGAAATCGAGGTCCGAATTCCGTCGCCGCGCGGCACTGACGATATGTCCCCACCACCCTATTGGAAACTGCTTGAACAGGATCTGGAAGAAATTCCATGTGGTCCAGTCTTCGCTATTGGAAGAGTGAAGAATGCGATCCATATCCTGGGCTTTGCGGCCTTTGGGTAAGTCCTGCAACTGCTCAAGATTGAGGATGGGAATGCTTTTGTTCGGCGGGACTCCTACGACACGGACGGTTGCGGAAACAGGTGCGAACGCAACCGCCGCCATCGCCGAAGGAATGATATCGACACTTCCAAGATAGCGGGCGTTGCATTCGCTGGTGTGCTGGTGCCAGAAGGCCAGATCGCCGGTTTGGTGCGTAGGGGCATCGAACGATTGCTCAGCCTTCAGGCAGACATCATCCGCATTCCAAGGAAAATCCTGCGGACCATATTCCTTAACGCGGTTCCTGATTGAGTAATCGCGGATACTCCAGCTTGCCCCGCTGTTCCCCCTTTCGAAGAAGAACACGAACGATTTTGGATTCAACTCGGGTATGAACATCATGCGGCGTTTTTTCATTGCACGTTCCTCTGAGAAGTTCTGAGTGCGTTGTATGCAGGATGGCTGCGGTATCTAGTTAGCTGATTGGTTCAGCTCATCCCAAACCATCTTTACTTGCGCCCAGGTAGATGACTTCCGCCAGGAAGCAATTGGGCAGGCGACACCGTCAACCAGGAATTTGATCGCGGCTTGAGCGGCCGGCTCCCAGTTCGGGTTATTGAGCAGGCGCTGCACTCTTGGATCGTTGATGAGAGCGGAAGATCTGGAATCTGGGTTCATGGAAACCACTCTATCCCAATTCCATGTAAAAAGCAAGGGCATATGCAATGCCATTGCGTGTGTGAGAGAGAGACGCATTTGTAATGTGCATATGTCCGTTACCAGACATATGCACTCCAGGCCTTGGCAAAGCCTCTGGGAAGGAGCTATTGAGCACCTAAGAACTCGTTGAAATAGGTACAGGTTCAGCGACAGGGCAGGCCAGGAACTGCAGGTCCCTCCACTCACTTCGTTCGGTCGGGATGACAACGGAAAGGTGAGTGAGGAGCAATCCCACGTCCGGACTGACGGACGTGGGGCACCCGAGTTGGTGATGAGGAACTGCAGGTCCCTCCACTCACTTCGTTCGGTCGGGATGACAACGGGGTAGGGGTTGCTTCGACTGGGATGACAGGGTCGAGTGGAAAGACCCCACGCAAGCCAACTGCGGGCTTGCATCCACCCCACGGACGTGGACCTGTCCGTGGGGGCCCGGATGGGGCACCAGGCGACACCGGGCTTGCATGGGGCACTGATGGTGTGGCTCAGAGAGAGACGACGCTGAATTCGCGGAGCAGGAAGGCGTAGTCGAAGGCGATTTCTTTCAGGTAGTCGTATCGGCCGGAGGCTCCGCCGTGGCCTGCGCTCATGTTGGTGTGGAGCAGGAGCAGGTGGTTGTCCTGCTTGAGGGTGCGGAGTTTTGCCACGTACTTGGCGGGTTCCCAGTACATGACCTGGCTGTCATTGAGCGAGGTTTTGACGAGGATGGCCGGGTAGCTGGCGGCCTTGAGGTTGTCATAAGGCGAGTAGCTGAGCATGTACTCGAAGGCCTCGGGCTCATTGGGATTGCCCCACTCCTCATACTCGGGGACGGTGAGGGGCAGCGAGGCGTCGAGCATGGTGTTCATGACATCGACGAAGGGGACGTGGGAGACGATGGCGCGGTAGAGATCGGGGCGCAGATTGACGATGGCGCCCATGAGGAGTCCGCCGGCGCTGCCACCCTCGGCGGCGATGCGGGCCGGGTCGCCGTAGCCGTTAGCGGCGAGGTGTTCGGTGACGGCGATGAAGTCAGTGAAGGTGTTGCGCTTGTGCATGAGGCGGCCGGCATCGTGCCAGGGCTTGCCCATGTCTCCGCCGCCGCGAATGTGGGCGTAGGCGAGCACGAAGCCGCGGTCAAGCAGGCTGAGGCGGTTGCTGTTGAAGCCCATGGGCAGCGGGTATCCGTAGGAGCCGTAGCCGTAGACCCAGAGGGGATTTTTGCCGCGCTCGAAGGAGTCTTTGCGGTAGACGAGGGATATGGGCACCTCGACGCCGTCAGAGGCTTTGGCGAAGATGCGCTCGGAGGTGTAGAGGGTGCGGTCGAATCCGCCGGGGACTTCAAGCTGCTTGAGCAGGGTGGTCTGGCCGGTGGCTGTGTCGTACTCGTAGACGGAGCTGGGAGTGACGAGCGACTGATAGGCGTAGCGGTAGCTCGTGGTGTCAAAGACGCGGTTGATATGCGGGTGCGTGGCGTAGGCGGGCTCGGGAAAGGCAATCTCATTGCTTTGGCCGAGGGCCGGGCCTTCGCCGGGGAAGTGGATGACGCGCAGGTGTTCGAGGCCGTCGCGGCGCTCAAAGGCGACGCAGAAACCGGCGAAGAGATCGACCTCTTCGAGCATGACGCCGTCGCGGTGAGGAATGATCTCGGTCCAATGCTGGCGCGAGGGTGTGGCCTCAGGCGCGGAGACGAGGCGGAAGTTGCGTCCGGTGTCATTGGCGCGGATGTACCAGTGGCCGTGGCGGTGGTTGACGTAGTATTCGATGTTGTCGCGGCGCGGTTCGATGAGCGTCCAGGCGGCGGTGGGTGAGCTGGCGCGCAGGAACTGCTCTTCGCTGGTGGTGTGGCTGGAGCTTTGCAGGATGAGGAACTCGCCGTCGCGGGTGCGTCCGGCACCGATGTTGAAGCGCTCGTCCTTCTCTTCAAAGACCAACTCGTCTTCAGTGTGCGGGGAGCCGAGCATGTGGCGGAAGAACTGGAACTGGCGCTTCTGCTCGGGGTCTTCGACGGTGTAGAAGAGGGTGCGATTGTCGGCGGCCCAGACGACGGAGCCGACGCGCTCGGCGCGTTCGGGGAGGATTTCGCCGGTGCGCAGGTCTTTGACATGCAGAGTGTACTGGCGGAAGCCGGTGGTGTCCGTGGAGAAGGCGAGCAGGTGGCCATCGTCAGAGATGGTCATGGCGCCGATGGCGAAGTAGCTTTCTTTTTCGGCGAGGGCGTTGATGTCGAGCAGGATTTCTTCTGGAGCGGTGTCGTCGAGGACGGGTCCGTGGGCGGGCTTGCGGCAGTAGATGGGGTACTGACGGCCCTGCTCGGTGCGGGAGTAGTACCAGAACGCGCCGTCAAGAAAGGGGACGGAGACATCGGTCTCCTTGATATGGCTGACCATCTCGTCGTAGAGCTGCTTCTGCAGTGCGGCGGTGGGCGCCATGACGGCCTCGGTGTAGGCGTTTTCGGCCTGCAGCCAGGCGATGGTCTCGGGGGAATCCTTCTGGCGCAGCCAGGCGTAGTCATCGGCCAGCACATGGCCGTGGATGCGGTGTTCGGTGCGCTCGGCGCGGGCGTGGGGCGGGGTCAGGGCGGCTGCGTGGGTAGCGGGTTCCGTGCTCATGAGTTCAAGGGTAGCTGATGCGGGGGCAGGCGTGATTGTTCCAGATGGGGTATCGCTTCCCTAAAACGAAAAACCCCACTCAAGCCAACTGCGAGATTGCATCCACCCCACGGACGTGGACCTGTCCGTGGGGGGCGCCAGGCGGAATGCGGGTCCCTCCACTCACTTCGTTCGGTCGGGATGACAGGGTCGAGTGGAACTACCCCACTCAAGCCAACTGCAGGCTTGCATGGGGCACCAGGCGTGGTCGTTCCATGTGGGGCATCGCTTCCCTAAAACGAAAAGCCCCACTCAAGCCAACTGCAGGCTTGAATGGGGCACCTGCTTTGCGAATGCAGAGTTTCGGCTAGCGGCCTTTGTTGCCGACTTCGGCCTCGGCCTGGTCGAGCATGGTGTAGAGGTCGTTGAAGTTGGTGACCTGTACGTAGTTTTTGCCGTGGCTGTAGTTGTTGGTGACGATCCAGAGGGTCGGGGTGTACTCCACGCCCATGCGGTCGCCGAGCGCCACGTCTGCCTTGACCCGGGCAGCGTATACGCCCTGGGGATCAATCACAAAGGGCAGCGCGATGTTGTGCATTTTGGCGAACTTCGCGGTCCAGTTGCGCAGGTCGCTCTTGGTCTCGATCTGTGGCTGGTTCGCATAGATGAAGTTGCGATACTGATTGCCCAGATCATAGGACTTGGCCTGGAACCACTGCGCGTAGACGGCTGCGTCGAAGCTCCAGTTGTGCTGCGGGAGCGGAAAGTCGTAGTGAATCCACGGGACGTGGTATTTGGCCACAGCGTCTTTGATGATGGGGTTGTCGTGACCGCAGACGGGGCATTCGAGGTCCATGAACTCGATGAGAGCGATCTTTGCTCCCGGCGGTGGCTTCAGGACGGAAGCGTCGCGTACCTGAATCGGAGTTTCTTGCCCAAAGGCCATGGCGGCCACTAAAAAGACAGGAAGCAAAAGCGCCCAGCGAAAGCGGATGTTCACCATGTTCTTTATGGTAACGCGGAGTACTGGCAAACTGGAATGCGGGGAAGATTTTCGGGGGGATTGGCAGCCCGGGAGCAAAACCCCTGAGAGGGAAAGATATGCGATATGTGCTCATGGTTCTGGCGCTGGCCGGAATCGTTGTTTCATCGCTGGCGCTGCATGCTCATTACTCCACCCGGTACCTGGAGCTGCCGTGCGACATTAACTCGGTATGGAGCTGCGGGCTGGTGAATCATAGCCGCTATGCGATGGTGTTCGGGATTCCGGTGGCGCTGATCGGAATTCTGGGTTACGCCGTGCTGGCGGTGGTGGCGTGGCTGCGGCAGCGGCAGATGCTGCTGGGGCTGGCGCTGATTGCGCTGGGGTTTGCGCTTTATCTTACGAACATTGAATGGCGTGTGCTGCAGGAGTGGTGCATTTATTGCGTTTCTTCGCAGATCATCATTCTGATCTTCACGATTCTGGCGGCGGTGTGGTGGTTTACGTGCCGGTGCCCGAAGCCTGCGAAGACGAGTTAGAGAAATTGGCGGTTCAGGCTCGCAGGGTCAGTTGATCCTGCGGGCTGAAGACGCGGCGCAGAACAAGGCGGCTGGTGACCAGGCAGGTGAGGGCCGAGGCCGAAAAGATGGTGGAGATGACCACGAACTGGTAGAGCGCGGCGTAGAGCGGCGAAGCGCCGGAGAGCACCATGCCGGCCATGATGCCGGGAATCCAGACAATGCCGAGCGAGCGGATGTTGTTGAGGGCCGGAATGAGGCTGGCGCGAAAGGCTGCGGCGCGGAAGGCGGCGAAGGCGGCTTCCGCGGAGGCTCCTAACGCGAGAGCGGCTTCGATTTCGCCGGTGTGAGCGGTGATTTCACCGTGCAGGCGGTCGAGAAAGAGGGCCTGCGTGTTCATGGTGTTGGCGATGACCATGCTGCCGACGGGAATGAGAATGGCGATCTGGACCGGAATGACGCCGGTGAGCGCCATGAGGCAGAGGATGACGCCTGCTCCGGCGGCGATGCCGGTGAGCGCGAGCGTAAAGGGGCGGGGAAATTTGCTGGCGCGCTGACGGACGATGCTGGCCGCGGCGAGCAGCATGGCGCCGAGCACGAGCAGGCTGGTCCAGCGGGGACCGTGCAGCAGCACGGCGAGAATCAGTCCGACGATGACAATCTGAAGCAGGCCGCGCAGCTCGGCCCAGGGAATTTCGCGGAGCAGGCCCGGGGCCTGTTTGCGCGCGAGGAACATGACGGTGAGCGCGGCAAGCGCGGCTACGGCGCATTGCAGCAGGCCTTTTTGAAGCTCGGGCGAGAGGGCGAGAGTGGGGAGCGTCATGGCTGTGGCTCTTTCAGCGCCTGGGCAGGTTGTAGCACCTGACCGGGGGTGCCGAGGGCGGTGAGCTGGCCGGCCTCAAGGCGCAGAACGCGATCGGCGAGGCGCGCCTGTTCGAAACTGTGCGTGACCCACAGGCAGGTGAGCTGGCGCTCTTGAATGAGGCGCGCGATGAGTTCCTCTACCGAGCGGCGATTCTCCTCATCGAGGGCAGCGGTGGGCTCGTCGAGCAGCAGGACTTCGGGCTGGTTGGCGAGCGCGCGCAGCAGGGCCACGCGCTGGGCTTCGCCGCCGGAGAGGGTTTGGGCGTCGCGGTTGCCGTAGCCGGGCAAGCCGACGTCATTGAGCCAGGTGTCGATTTCAGTGTCAGAGATGCGCCGATTCTGCTGCGCGGGACCGTAAGCGATGTTGTGCCGCACGGTGCCGGGGAAGAGCCAGGCGCGCTGCATCATGAGGCCGATGCGGCGGCGCAGGGCTTGCGGCGGAAGGGTGCGGGTGTCTTCGCCGTCGAGCAGGACGGCGCCGGAGGTGGGCTCGTCGAGGCGGTTGATGAGGCGCAGCAGGGTGCTCTTGCCGGCTCCGCTGGGCCCGACGATGGCGATGCGCTCGCCGGCGTGGAGCGGGAAGCTGACGTCTCGCAGCAGAAAGCGGCCCGGGTCGCCGGGCAGCGCGCGGGAGAGGTTGCGGCATTCGAGAATCGGTCGCGGGATGGGCGGGTTGGAGTGCATCGGCTGCCGTTTCAGTGTAGGGCAACTGGCCGGGGCCGAAGGGAAGGCGGGCGAATTCGGGGAATCTGGAGTGTGCGGGGAACCGGGAGCGGTCATTTTGCGTTCGGTAGAATGAGATGCAGATGATCAGGATTTGCTTGCGACGCGCAGGTTGGCTGGTTGTGGCAATGATTTGCCTCAGCGGGGGATGGTTTGCCCATGCGCAGGCGGTGAAAGACCTGCCGAAGCCAACCGACTATGTGAGCGACTTTGCGCATGTGATGTCTCCGGCGACGATCGCCAAGCTCGACAAGGTTTGCGGCGAGGTGGACCACGAGGCGCACGCCCAGATTGCAGTGGTGACGATCAACACTACCGATGGGCTGCCTATTCAGCAGTACGCCGTTGAGCTGGAAGACGCGTGGAAGGTTGGGCCGAAGGCGACCGATCGGGGCCTGATCATTCTGATTGCCGTGCAGGACCGCAAGCGCTGGATTGAGACCGGCTACGGACTCGAAGCGGTGCTGCCGGATGCGCTGGTCGGCCAGATTGGGCGGCAGATGGTGCCGTATCTGCGCGAGAACGACTTTGACAGTGCGCTGACCCTGGCCGTGGATGAGACCTCGCAGGTAATTGCGAAGGATGCCGGCGTGAAGCTGAAGCCGCTGACCCGCCAGGGCGCGGAGATGGCAGAGCCGCCACGGCACCTGAGCTTTTTGCAGGTGGTGGGCGTCTTCGTCTTTATTCTGATGGTCATTGCCCTGCTGATCTGGGCCGGTTCATCGGGAATATTGGGCTTTCTGCTGGGCATGTTTTTCGGCGGATGGTGGGGCGGCGGTGGTGGCGGCTTCGGCGGCGGGGGTGGTTTTGGCGGCGGCGGAGGCGGCGGCAACAGTGATGGATTTGGCGGTTTCGGCGGCGGCAGCACGGGCGGCGGCGGAGCCGGTGGCAGTTGGTGATTCAGCAGAGGTTTTGAGGAGAGTACGCGCATGATGCGTCGTGGTTTGTGGATTGCAATGGGAGTCATCGTCGTCATTGTGATGGCGGGACTGCTGGTGTTTGGCAGCTATGTCTCGGCCAAGAACCAGATGGTGGCCCTGCAGGAGAATGTGCATGAGCACTGGTCGCAGGTGGATGTAGTGCTGCAGCGGCGCGCCGATCTGATCCCGAACCTGGTGGCGACGGTGAAGGGCTATGCCCAGCACGAAGAGAAGGTCTTCGCCGATGTGGACAACGCCCGGGCAGAGCTGCTGGGCGCGCATGATCCGAAGAGCGAGATCAAGGCGAATCAGCAGATGGATGGCGCTCTGGGACGGCTGCTGGCGATCAGCGAGAGCTACCCGAACCTGAAGGCGAATCAGAGCTTTCTGGCGCTGCAGGATCAGCTTGAGGGGACGGAGAATAGGATTTCCGTGGAGCGGCACCGTTATAACGAGGCGGTGCGCGCCTACAACACATATATCCGGCAGTTTCCGAACAGCATCTGGGCGGGAGTCGCGGGATTCCAGCCGGATGAGAACTACTTCGCGGCCAGCGCGGCGGCGCAACAGGTGCCGCAGGTGAAGTTCTAAGGGAGATTACTGCGTAGGCCAAGCTCTTTCCGGTTCTTGAGGATCCCACGTCCGGACCAACGGACGTGGGGCACCCGGAGTTGATCTGACCGGGGATGCGGCCACACCGTGTCCCCGGTTGCTCTAGTAAGCTAGTGACATGCTCGATTTAGCGTTTGTCCGCGCCAATCTTGAACTGGTGGAAGCCAGACTGCGCGCGCGCGGCCAGAACCCTGCCGAACTGCTGGGCGACTTTGCCGCCATTGACCAGCACCGCCGTGAACGCATCACCGAGGCCGAACAGCTCAAGGCCACCCGCAACAAGCTGAGTGAAGAAGTGGCCCGCCTGCGCAAGGCGAAGGAAGATGCTTCGGCCGTGATGGAAGAGACGCGGCAGCTCAAGACAAAGATTGAAGATCTGGAAGGCGCGGCCACCGAGGCCGAGGAGCAGCTTCGCGAGCGGATGGCGCGGATTCCGAATTTGCCGTATGAGGATGTGCCGGCCGGAGCAAGCGCTGAGGAGAATGTGGAGGTCAAGCGCTGGGGCACTCCGCGTGAGTTTGACTTTGCGCCGAAGCCGCACTGGGAGCTGGGCGAGCAGCTTGGCATTCTGGACTTTGAGCGCGCGGCCAAGCTCTCAGGCGCGCGGTTTGCCGTTTACTGGGGGGATGGGGCGCGGCTGGAGCGTGCCTTGGCCGCTTTCATGCTCGATCTGCATACGCGCGAGCATGGGTACACGGAGGTGCTGCCGCCCTTGATGGTGAACAGCCGCTCGCTGTTTGGCACCGGGCAGTTGCCCAAGTTTGCCGAAGACCTCTTTCGCTGTGAGGATGGCGAGCCGTATCAGGCGGGCAAGTATCGCGAGAATGACCACTGGCTGATTCCCACGGCAGAGGTTCCGCTGACGAATCTGTTTCGCGATGAGACGCTGGACGATAGCCAACTGAGCACCTCTCTGGTGGCGCACACGGCGTGCTTTCGCTCAGAGGCCGGCTCGTATGGCAAGGATGTGCGGGGGATTATTCGCCAGCATCAATTTCAGAAGGTGGAATTGGTAAAGTTCACGCGGCCCGAGGACAGTGCCGCCGAGCACGAGGCGCTGACGCGCCATGCCGAGACGGTGCTGGAGCGGCTGGGATTGCCGTATCGTCGCATGCTGCTGTGCACGGGAGATATGGGCTTCAGCTCGGCCAAGACCTATGACCTTGAGGTGTGGCTGCCGGGGCAGCAGGTGTACCGGGAGATTTCTTCCTGCTCGAACTTTGACGCATTTCAGGCGCGGCGGGCGGGCATTCGCTACCGGCCGCGCGGGCAGGGCAAGTCGGCCCATGTGCATACGCTGAATGGCAGCGGTCTCGCGATTGGGCGCACGTGGCTCGCGATTCTTGAGAATTACCAGCAGGCCGACGGATCAGTTCGTATTCCCGAAGCGTTGATTCCTTACATGGGGACGGAAGTGATCGAGTCCCGCAACATAGCGCAAGGAGCGAAGTAACGTGAGCGCAGCACGCACGCTGAAGGGTTACATTTTCTGGACGTATGAGCGCGGCAGCTTTCACTACGACGTGATGGTGACGCTGATTCTGGCATTTATCTTTGTTACTCCGCACCTTTGGAACTACGGAGATCATCCGCAGCTTGCCAAGGAGGTGCGGCAGCGCATTCTGGTGCAGACCGCGCCCCAGGGGATGCTGATTTATGACATTCCCGCATCTCAAGTAACGCCGGGCGCGGAGACGACGCTGCAAGCACGGCTGGTGAGCGCGGTGGCTCCCATCTCGGGCGCGGTGGTGGCCGATCACTACGTGGTGGTGAAGGATTCGGCCGGACACGTGGCCGCCTACCGGCTGTGGGCGCATCGCTGAGGGCGTGGCGCGCGTCCAATGACTGAGGGAAAAGGCAGATGAAACGAAACTGGATGGGTTACGTATTGGCAGCCAGCCTGCTGGCTCCCGCGCCGCTGGTGGCACAGGCCCCCGCGCAGAACCAGGCGCAGTTGAAGCAGATTTTGTCAGAGATGGATGCCGCGTCGGCGCATTTTCGCAGCGCCTCGGCGAGCTTCAATGCCGATCTCTACACGGCGATTGTGCAGCAGCATGAGCCGCAGACGGGCACGATTGCCTTTCGCCGCGAGCATGGCGGCACGGAGATGATGGTGCACATCACCAGCGAAGGCGGACAGCCGGCGAATCGCCAACTGGTTTTCAAGCACGGCCAACTGGACTACTACGAGCCGAACCTGAAGCAGGAGACGATCTATTCGGCGGGGAACAATTACGAGAGCTTTTTGACGATCGGCTTTGGCGGCAGCGGAAGGGAACTAGCCGCGCACTGGCAGATTACGCTCGAAGGCACTGGGATGATGAACGGCGTGAAGGTGGCGAAGCTTGATCTGGTGCCGAAGGATGCCAAGGTCAGAAATAACTTCAGCCACATCACGATCTGGATCGATCCGCAGAAGTCACTCGCCTATAAGCAGGAACTTTTTATGCCCTCGGGCGACACGCGTACGGTGAACTACACGGATGTGCACTATAACAAGCCGCTGCCTTCTTCGATGTTCACGATTCATGCCGCGCCGGGGACGAAGAAGATCGTGAAGTAGGGCAGCGCGCGAATGCCATGCCGGCGAGCGCGAGCAGCAAGGGAAAACACTCGAGCGTGTAGCGTGGTTCGGGTGTTTCGAGCGTGAGCAGCAATGCGCAGCGCGCGGCAACGAAGGCCACGATAATCCAGAAATAAGGCGGCCTTTTGGCGAGGCCGATGATCGCGGCGACGAGCAGAGCGAGATTGAGCCCGGCGTAGGCCCAGTCGAAGAGGGTCTCCTGGGGATGGTCGCTGTAGCGCCACCAGCGGTTGGAGACCGGCAGCATTTCCGTCCTCGGGCGCAGCCACATATCGGCGAGACGCAGCAGCGGGAGTTCGACACGATACCGCCAGGGATGGTCGTGGAAGCGCTGGGCCGCGAGCTGGCCGAAGCGGGCATCGAGCTCGGGGGTGAGGAATTCGGTGCGGTTGTAGTCCTCAAAGAGCTGCCGGGTGGCCTGCTTCTGCGCGGGAGAATCGAAGGCGCGAGCCGGGAGCTGGCCGAAGTCGAGCGGCGTGCCGTTCAGGTTCCAGTAGATGTCATAGGTGCAGGTGAAGTCGGCGCAGACGGTGGAGATCCAGCGCTGCCAGCCGGGATCAGAGCTTTGCCAGGGTTCATTGGCATAGCGCGGCGCGAGCGGCTGGAAGACGTGGAAGGTGCGCCAGTTGCGGATCGTCCAGAGTGAAAAAGGGATGGCGGTAATTAGCAGGCAGACGGCGAGCAGCCGGATGGATTGGCCGGGACGGACGCCGGTGGCCGAGTGGCGGTTTCGGAGGCCGTAAAGCAGCAGAGCCGGGTAGAGCACGAGGCCGGCCAGGGGGCCATCCGGACGCAGCAGAGCGGCGTAGGTCGCGCTGAGGGCAAGCAGCAGCGTCCAGCCCCACACGCGGGCGGAGATGCCGGGATCGGAGGGGGAATGCTCTTCGACGAGGCGGATGAAGGCGTAAAAAGAGAGCGCGATGGTGAGGAGTTCGAGGGTCTCGGTGAGTCCGGCGGCGGTATAGCTGGCGGTGAACGGGCAGAGCACGGCGAGCCACAAGGCCCAGCGTGCCGCTCGCGCGCCGCAGAGACGCCGTGCGAGGGCGGCGATGAGCAGGCAGGTACCGAGATCCGCAATGACCTGAACCAGCAGAGCCCCGGTGTAGTTTCCCTTACCAAAGAGGACGAAACAGAGTCCAAGGAAGAAGGGATAGCCAGGCAGGCGAATCAGGGTGGCGCGGGTGTGACCGTTGGCGGTGATGCCGTAGATGCCGTGGAAGAACCAGTTGCGGGCGATGCTACCGTAGATTTGCGGGTCGCCGTCGAGATCAGGGAATGCGGCGACCATCCACAGGCGCAGCGCCAGACCGGCGGCGAGCGCCAGGCAGGTGTGAATGGTGTTTGTCCCGGGCCGGGAGATGACAGCGCGCATGGCTTGCATCATATCGCGTGGCCCGTAAGATAGACGGGGAGCGATACGCAGAGTGACCGGGGCAATACCAAGACGATGAAACAGATTTTTTACGATCCGCAGCGCAAACGATGGAAGCGTCTCAGGCGCGTTCTGGACGTGAGCGCTTTGCTGCTGACCGTGATTCTGATCATTTTTGTGATCAGCGCCATGAATAGTGCCTCTCTGCCCGGCCTGCTGCTGCCCACGCTCAAACGCAATTACAAGGCTCTGCCCACGGCCGAACGGCAGGCAGACCTGCGCCGTGCTCTGCAAAAAAGCGCGCACCAGCGGCGGCGCCACCTGAAGCGCCGGCCATCGGACGTGGTGCTGAATCAGGACCAGAGCGTGCGCGCGGCCTTCTATGAGAATGACCAGGAAAGCTACTCCTCACTGAAGGCGCACATTCATCAGATCGACCTGCTGTTTCCTGACTGGCTGCATGTGACCGGGCCGAAGGGGAATCTGCGCGGAGCGACCAGTGAATATCCGGTGCAGTTTTTCCGGGTGGTGGACTCTTCGGGGGTGCATCCGGTCGATCCGCAGCAGAGGGTGCAGCACGTGATTGCGGCGGCGAAGGAGAATACCGAGATATTCCCCATGCTGAATGACTACGACGGTCAGCATCAGGCATGGGATGGGGAAGACGCCGCAAAGATGCTGCAGCGTCCCGCGGCGCGGCACAGGCTGCATATACAACTGGACGAGTTCCTTGCGGCGAATCCGAATTATCACGGATTGTGTCTGGATCTGGAGGATCTGCCGGACCAGGATCAGAAGCTTTACGCGGACTGGATAGCCGAGATCTATCACGATCTGCATGCAAAGAATCTGCGTGTTTATGTAACGGTGCCGGTAGGTATGCCCTCTGCTCTGCTGCGGCAGATTTCACGCAACAGCGACGGCGTGATTCTCATGAACTATGACGAGCATGAGACGGAGAGTGGACCGGGACCGATCGCGGGGCAGAACTGGTTTGAGAGCAATCTCGCACGGATGATCCGGATTGTCCCGTTGCAGAAGATCATCTGCGCAATCGGCAACTATGGATATGACTGGTCGCTGCCGCTTCCTGAAAAAGGCAAGAAACCTTCCAACAAGGTTTTGAATGTTGAAGATTTGTCAGTGCAGGATGCCTGGCAGCGAGCCGATGACGCGGGCGCTGATGTGCATCTGCAGGGCGATGAGCTGAATCCGCATTTTGCGTATGACGATGAAGATGCGAATGTGCGGCATGAGGTGTGGTTTCTGGATGGTGTGACGGCGCTGAATGAAATGCGCGCGGCGCGCGATCTTGGCATTCGCACCTTTGCGCTGTGGCGGCTCGGCATTGAAGATCCTTCGCTGTGGTCGGTCTGGGATAATCCCTTTGCCGCGGATGCTCCGCAGAAGCTGGAGACGGTGCAGCCGGGCACGGATGTGGACACCGAGGGCGAAGGCGACATCATGCGGATCACGCAGACGCCGCGCACCGGCCACCGAAGCATCATGCTGTCAGCAGATGGCTCAACCATTATTGACGAGCACATGACGACGCTGCCGCGCTCTTATGTGGTGGAGTATTACGGCTACCATCCGAAGGAAGTGGCGCTCAGCTTTGACGATGGGCCTGACCCGACGTGGACTCCGAAGATTCTTCACGTGCTGAACCAGTATCACGTGAAGGCCACCTTCATGGTGATCGGCGAAGAGGCCGTCAACAATGTTGGGGTGCTCAAAGACGAGTGGCGTGACGGCATGGAGATCGGCAACCATACCTATACGCATCCGGATATCAGCCTGATCTCGCGGCGGCAGGTGGCGCTGCAACTGAACTTGACCGAACGCTTGTTTGCAGCCGAGTTGGGCGTGGATCCGCTGTACTTCCGGCCGCCGTACTCGATTGATCAGAATCCTGACACGAACGATGAAGCCGCGCCTGCCTATTTTGTGCAGAAGATGGGCTACATCATTGTGGGGGATCAGATTGATACGAATGACTGGAATGAGCATCCGCACAAGAGTCCGCAGGAGATCACGGACAGCGTTCTAAGCCAGTTGCAGCAGATGAAGACCACGCCCTGGATGCGGGGCAGCATCATTCTAATGCATGACGGAGGCGGCAACCGTTCGGCCACGGTGGCGGCGCTGCCGCTGTTGATCAACACGCTACGCGCGCGCGGGTACAAATTTGTGCAGGTCTCTGACCTGATGGGCAAGACGCGCGCGGAGGTGATGCCGCCTATCAAGCCTACGCAGCGCTGGCAGGCGCGCATTGATGCGGTTGCGTTCTTTTTCATCGCGTTCTTTTACCGCTTCCTGATCTTTGTCTTCTTTGTGGGCGACGTGCTGATGAGCGGACGCCTGCTCATCATCGGCCTCTTTGCGTTGATTGAGCGCTTCCGTACGCTCAGGATTCCCCCGGGTGTTTATGAGCCGGCGGTCGCGATTCTGATTCCGGCCTACAACGAAGAGAAGGTGATCGTGCGCACGATTCGCTCGGCGCTCAATTCCGATTATCCGCATCTGCATGTGGTGGTGATCGACGATGGATCGACCGATCGCACGCTGGAAGTGGCTCGCGAGGCTTATGCGAATGAGATTGCCGAGGGGCGGCTGACCGTCGTCACCAAACCGAATGCCGGCAAGGCTGAGGCGCTGAATTTTGGGCTGCGGCAGATTCGCGAAGAGGTTTACGTGGGCATCGATGCCGATACGGTGATCGCGGTGGATGCTGTGTCCAAGCTGGTGCGGCACTTTGCTGACCCCAAGGTGGGCGCCGTGGCAGGGAATGCCAAGGTGGGCAACAAGGTCAATCTGTGGACACGCTGGCAAGCCCTGGAATACATCACGGGTCAGAACTTTGAGCGGCGCGCTCTCGACCTTTTCAACGTAGTGACGGTGGTGCCGGGCGCGATTGGAGCCTGGCGCACGGCGGCGGTGCTTGCGGGCGGATGCTATCCCCTGAACACGGTGGCCGAAGATGCGGACCTCACCATGAATCTGGTGGAGCAGGGTTACAAGGTCATCTATGAAGACCATGCGCTGGCCTTCACCGAGGCGCCCATCAATGCAAATGGGCTTATGCGGCAGCGCTTCCGCTGGTCGTTTGGCACGCTGCAGGCGGTCTTCAAGCACCGGCAGGCGTTCCGCACGAACCGCGCGATGGGCTTCTTTGCGTTGCCGAATATTGTCGTCTTCCAGATTCTGCTTCCGCTGGCATCGCCTTTTATTGATTTGCTGTTTGCCGTCAGCCTGATTCAGTTTCTGATCAACAAGCACTATCATCCGGAGACGGCCAGCGCGGCGAGCTTTGACAAGCTGCTGATCTACTTTCTCGCCTTCATCGTGATCGACTTTTTCACGTCGCTGCTGGCCTTCAGTCTGGAGCCGAGGCACCCCGCCAACAAAGGGGATGGCTGGCTGCTGTTTCATATCTGGCTGCAGCGCTTTAGTTACCGGCAGATTTTCTCGATTGTGCTGTTTCGCACGCTCAAGCGCGCGATTGATGGCCGCCCGTTCAACTGGGACAAGCTGGAGCGTACGGCCAAGATGTCGCGGCAGACGGAGAAAATTGCCGCCGGAGAATAGTTTGCTTTCTTCTGCCGGTAATTTCATGCAAATTCAGTAATCTGGATATAGAGGTAAGAACAAACGAAGGGCGCAGCCATGCCGGCTGCGCCCTTTTTGTTTTTTCTGCCTTGTGTCTGGACACCAGAAAGAAGGAAACCATGTCGAACGTATTTGCAAAAATTGGAATTGGCCTGGCCGATGCGGCCAAGTGGGTCGCCACCGCTGTGAAGGACATCGTGGGCCTCGCAGCAAAAGTGGAGAAGGTACTGAGCGCGGCCAAGCCGCTGGAGAAGCCCTTTATTGCGGGGCTTTCCACCGTGGTGGCGGATGTGGAGGCGTTGCTGACCGATGCCAGCAATGCCGTGACCTCAGAGGGCCTGAACATTGCGGCGGACAGCAAAACCTATCAGGACCTGGTCAAGCTGATCGATGACTTCAAGGTGCTGGCTCCGGTGGTCGAAGAGGCTCTGGCCATTCTTGAAGGCAAGCCTGCGAAGACCGCTGCCGCTACGACCGCAAGCTAGTGTTCCAGCTCCCGGTGGCGTCTGCACTCACCGGGAGCTGTTTGATTGCCGTACAGCGAATTGCTCCCAGTGCGCATCCATCTATGTGGATACCTCAAAAATCTTTTAGTTTCAGCGGTTCATGGGAGGAGATCACATGCGTCTGGAGGGGAAAGTCGCGATTGTCACCGGTGGCGGCTCTGGCATTGGCCAGGTCATCGCCGAGAAATTGGCGAGTGAAGGGGCCAGCGTTGTCATCGACTATGTGGGTAGCGCGGATGGCGCCGAAAAGACGGCGGAAGCGATTAACAAACAGCATGGCAAGGGCGAGATTTATCTTGCCGATGTGACCAGCGTGGAGCAGACCCAGCGGCTGGTGGAGGAGGCCTGGAGCCGGTATGGCTCGGCCGACATATTGGTGAACAACGCCGGCATTGAGATTCGCGCCGACTTCTGGGACACGACCGAAGAAGACTATGACAAGGTGCTGGGCGTGAATTTGCGCGGGCCGTTTTTTCTGACGCAGGCTTTTGTGCGCCGCCTGCGCGCGGAGAAGAAGCCGGGCCGCATTATCAATATCAGTTCAGTGCATGAGGACATGGCGTTTCCTGGATTCAGCACCTATTGCTGCAGCAAGGGCGGCATGCGCATGCTGATGCGCGATCTTGCGGTGGAGCTGGGGCCGCTCGGCATTACATGCAACAACGTCGCTCCTGGAGCGATCATCACGCCCATCAACAAGTCTCTGCTTGAGAACAAGCCCAAGCTGAATGCCTTGCTCCAGAATATTCCGCTGAATAGACTGGGCGAGCCCAAGGATGTGGCCTCGCTGGTTGCATTTCTGGCTTCAGACGAAGCCAGCTACATTAACGGCGCCACCCTCACTGTGGATGGCGGACTCATGCGGAACTATCACGAGCAATAAATTATGGGATTAAAGATAGAAGACTACGCGCTGATTGGCGATTGCGAGACGGCTGCCCTGGTTGGTAACAATGGTTCCATTGACTGGCTCTGCTGGCCTGACTTTTCATCGAATGCCTGCTTTGCCGCGTTGCTGGGCGACAAGAATAACGGCTATTGGTGCATTCAGCCTGAGGGCAAATGGAAGAGCAAACGGCAGTATCGCGACCACACTCTGATTCTTGAGACCACGTTTGAGTGCAAAGAAGGCGCTGTGAAGCTGATCGACTTCATGCCGACTCGTGATGACAACTCCGATGTGGTGCGCATTGTGGAAGGGCTGCGCGGCAACGTGCATATGCGGATGGAGTTGTCTCTGCGCTTTGATTACGGGCATACGGTTCCGTGGGTTACGTCGATGAAGGACGGCGTGCGTGCGGTGGGCGGCTCTAGCCTGACCGTGCTGCGCAGCTCAGAGGAGACGCACGGCGAAAAGCTGATGACGGTGAGCGATTTCACGGTCAGCAAAGGTGAACGCAAATGGTTCACGCTGACCTATGGAAAATCGCATAAGGGCGACCCTCCTTCTCCAAAGCCGGAAGCGGCGTTGCGCAGCACAGAGAAGTTCTGGCTGGACTGGACATCACGTAACCGTCGCGATGGCAAATATGCCGCCATGATTGAGCGTTCACTTATCACGCTCAAGGCGTTGACATATCAGCCGACGGGCGGCGTGGTGGCGGCTCCGACAACCTCATTGCCAGAGTCGCTTGGAGGCGCTCGCAATTGGGATTATCGCTATTGCTGGCTGCGTGACACGACCTTTACGCTGGTGGCGCTGATGAGCGCCGGCTACTTTGAAGAAGCGCAAGCCTGGCAGGACTGGCTGCTGCGCGCGCTGGCCGGATCACCCGACCAGGTGCAGATCATGTATGGCCTCGGTGGTGAGCGCTCTCTCGTGGAATGGGAGGTGGACTGGCTTTCCGGTTACGAGAAGTCAAAGCCGGTTCGCATTGGCAATGCCGCGGCAAAGCAAGTGCAGCTTGATATTTATGGCGAAGTAATGGACTCGTTCTATCACGCCGAGATGGGCTTGAACACGCTGCGCGAAGAAGACTTTCATATCTGGAAAGCGCTGGTGGAGCATCTGCGCAAGGTGTGGATGCTGCCGGACCAGGGCATCTGGGAGATACGCGGAGGGCCACAGCATTTTACTTATTCCAAGGTGATGGCGTGGGTCGCCTTTGACCGCGCGATTCAACTTGCGGAGCACCACGAACTGGACGTTGCTCTGGACGCCTGGAAGCGTACGCGCGACGAGATTCATGCGGAAGTGTGCGAGAAGGCCTGGGACAAGCGGAAGAACAGCTTTGTGCAGTCATACGAATCCAAAGTCATGGACGCGTCCCTGCTGTTGATTCCGCTGGTGGGCTTTCTTCCGGTGGATGATCCCAGGGTGATCGGCACCGTCGAAGCTGTACAAAAAGAGCTGATGCAGGACGGCTTTTTGCTGCGCTATAAAACCAGGGGCGGCAAGGATGGGCTCTCGGGAAGCGAGGGCGCGTTTCTTGCCTGCAGCTTCTGGCTGGTGAGCGCGCTGAATGCCATTGGCCGCAAGAGCGAGGCCAAGCGCTTTTTTGAGCGATTGCTCAAGCTTTCGAATGATGTTGGATTGCTGGCCGAAGAGTATGACACCAAGCGCAAGCGGCAGGTCGGGAACTTTCCGCAGGCGTTCTCGCACATTACTCTGCTGGTCGCCGCTCTGCACCTGGAGGGGAACGGCATGTCCGACTTCATGCAGGGGTGGAACTCAAAGAAGGGCAAGAAGCCGCTCAAGGAGCGAGCCGTCAAGCGCGGCAGCAAATCAAAGAAGACGGAATCGCCGGGTCGCAAGAAAGCAATTTATTGAGGCATTGCCAGTCAGGAAGCGCCCGAAGATTGGCCGGTTGTGGACGTTCCATCGTCCTCAGCCGGCTTTGCACTTTGAAATGTCATTGCCCGTCCAGCGTGCATATCGGGTAGGATTACAGGTTGCTCTGATCTAGCAGAGCATGACTCGGGCGGCTGCATCTGCTTTTGACGGCATGAGCTTGCAAAAGCACGCCGGGCATCATACACATAGAGACGATGGGCACAATCGCGCTTTCTGGATGGCTGTTGTTAAGTTCCCTGCTTGCGGGAATGCTGGGAGCTTTGACAGGGTTGGGCGGCGGCGTCGTGATTGTGCCGGTGCTCACGCTGATTTTTCACGTGGATATTCACTATGCCATTGGAGCGTCGCTGATTTCAGTGATCGCGACCTCTTCCGGGGCGGCCGCTTCTTATGTGCGAGATGGCTTCTCCAATGTGCGCATCGGCATGTTTCTTGAGGTGGCGACGACTCTGGGCGCGCTCTTTGGCGCATATCTGACGACAAGGGTGCCGTCTTCGGCTATTGGCGTGATTTTTGGCGTGGTGCTGCTTTATTCGGCGTGGTCGTCGTTCCGCACCAAGCATGACGTTCATACCGACGCGCACGATCCGCTGGCGACGAAGCTCAAGCTACAGGGGAGTTTTCCAGGCCCCGAAGGTGCGGAGGCGTACACAGCACAACGCGTGCCCGCAGGCTTCGGGTTGATGTATCTGGCGGGAACACTTTCAGGTCTGCTGGGCATCGGGTCGGGCGCGGTCAAAGTGCTGGCGATGGATCAGGCGATGCGCCTGCCCTTCAAAGTCTCGACGACCACCAGCAACTTCATGATTGGTGTGACGGCGGCGGCCAGCGCCGGAATTTATCTCAGCCGCGGTTACATTTCTCCAGAGCTGGCCATGCCTGTGATGCTGGGCGTACTGGCCGGTTCCATGATCGGGGCACGCCTGCTGGTGCACGCGCCGGTGCGAACGCTGCGCACGGTGTTTGCATTTGTGATTGTCGCGCTTGGATTTGAGATGATCTACAACAGTCTGGCGGGGAGGCTCTGATGCGCTGGACTGATCAGCAGATGGACAACATCATTGCCAACATGCTGCGCGCCGGGGTCATGACGGCTGCGGCCATCGTGCTGCTGGGTGGCGTGATGTATCTCTTTCAGCATCCGGGCGCTGCGCCGAGCTACAGTGTGTTTCACGGGGAAGTGGCGCAACTGCGCGACCCGGTGGGCATTGTGAAGACAGCACTGCAGGGGCATGCGCGCAGCATCATTCAGTTTGGCCTGCTGCTGCTGATTGCCACGCCGATTGTGCGCGTCTTTCTGTGCGTGGTGGGCTTCTTTTCGCAGCGTGACCGGCTCTATGTGGCCGTGAGCTTGATCGTGCTGTGCGTGCTGCTCTACAGCGTCATCTTTGGCCATTGATCGCGGTGGGCTGGTCTTCGCTCGCAGAGAGGGCGGTAACCGGACGCGCGGCGAAAGCCAATTTGCGCGAAGGGCAGTGATCGGAGCCGCAGACTTCGCGATGGGCCAGGGTATGCAGCAGCCGCTTGCGGTCGTCTCCCGCGGGATAGAGTTGCAGCACTTCGCGCCGTAACTGGCCCAGATCTTTTAGCCACGGGCCGAGATCGTGGGGCAGCAGGGCGTCGATTTCGCGGCGCAGCCGCTGTGCCAGCGCGGGGCTTTCCCCATTCGTGGAAATCACCACCTGCAGGTCGCCGCGGCGCACGATGGACCCGAAATAGAAATCACAGTTGGGCGGATCATCGACCGCATTGCAGAGAATGTTGCGCTCTTCGGCGTCGCGATAGACAGAGGCATTCACCGCCATCTCGTCGGTGGCCGCGATGACGAGGAAGTTTCCTGCCACGTCATCGGGATGGTATGCGCGCAGTTCGAGATGGATGCGGCGCTGCGCCGCGAGCACGTGGACTTCGTCGCGTGCCTCCGTTGCGATGACATGCACCTCGGCCTCGGAATCGAGCAGGGATGTAATCTTTGACCATGCGATTTCGCCGGCGCCGACCACGAGGCAGCGCCGGTTTTTGAGCTTGAGAAAAGCAGGGAAGAGGCTCATCCCGCCACCCCCTGAGGAACGCGGCCGGTGGGCAGATCGCGCTCGACGGGAGCGACTGTTTCGCCAGCCAGCAGTGCGCGCAGCGTGGAGTCCTCATGACGGCTGAACCACGCGCGTAGATTCTCTTGCGGCTCGCGGTGCTGCACGTAGTGGCTCAGCAGGCGTTCGAGCGCGGCCGGCACTTCGGTTGCCGGGGCGCGATAGCCGACGGGGCGCGAAACACCAGCATATTTGCCGACAGAGCCGCCGACACAGAAGTAGTAGGCGTCCACCAGTTGGCCGTTGTGCTTGATCTTTTTGCCTTCGAGCCCGATGTCGGCGATCCAGTGCTGCCCGCAACTGTTGGGGCAGCCGGTCACATGCAGCTTGAGCTGCTGGTCAAAGGCCGGCAGACGCTCTTCGAGTTCATCGACCAGCCAGCGCAGAAAGCCCTTGGTCTCTGTGATGGCGAGCTTGCAGAACTCGGTGCCGGTGCAGGCAACGCCTCCGCGCCAGAACTGGCTGCCCTCGACGCGCATGCCGATGCGCTCGATTTCGCGGGCGAGTTCGGCGGCGCGCCCGGTGGGCACATTGACGAAGATGAGGTTCTGCATGGTGGTGGCGCGCAACTCACCGTTGCCGAAGCGGTCAGCAAGATCGGCGGCCTGATGAAGCTGGAGTCCGGTGAGGCGGCCACGAAGCACCGATGCGCCTACATAGGAAAGACCGGGCTGCTTTTGTGCGTGAATGCCGACGTGGTCGCGATGCACTTCATCCGGGACCTGCTCTTCGACGCCAGATGCCAGTTGGTATCCGAGGCGCGCGTGCAGTTCGGCAAGAAAGCTCTCGGCGGTCCATCCTTCTTTGAGGAAGAGGTACTTGATGCGGGCGCGGTCACGGCTCTCGCGCAGGGCCTGCTGGTCGCGGAAGATCTCTGTAATGGCTCGCGCGACGTCAAGCACCTGGCCTGACTCGATCCAGGCATTGAGCTTCAGGGCGAGATGCGGTTCGTTCGAGAGTCCTCCGCCGACACGCACACTGTAGCCGATTTGATCGCCGCGGCGCGTTGCGGTGAAGGCAATGTCATTGATCTCGGGATAGCAGCACCACGAGGAGCAGCCAGTGGCGCAGATTTTGAACTTGCGCGGCAGGTTATAGAACTCCGAGTTGCCGATGAGCGCAGTGGCCAGCTCAATGGCGAGCGGGGAAGCATCGGTGAGTTCATCCGCCGCGAGGCCTGCGAGCGGGCAGCCGGTGACGTTGCGCACGACGTCGCCGCAGGCGCCTCGCGGAGAGAGCCCCACGCGCTCGAGAGCATCGACGACCTCAGGCAGCGACTCAATGGTGAGCCAGTGCAACTGAATATTTTGACGAACGGTGATGTCGGCCAGATCGCGGGCATAGCGTTGCGTGAGATCTGCAATCACGCGCAACTGGTCAGAGCGAAGAATGCCGTTGGGCAGCCCGATGCGCATCATGAAGTATTGCGTGGCAAGCCCCTCGCCGCCTTTGCCGCCGGTGACGCCCACACCGTCGCCCTGCGTATAGACACCCCACCATTTGAAATAAGCCGAGGCCCACTCCGGCACCACGCTGTCGCGGCCTTCGCGAGCAAACTGCCGCACCTCGTCGAAATAATCCCACGGATTCTTCTCGCGCTTGAGGCGTTCCATCTTCTGCGCTTTGGTTTCTTTGACTACGGCAGTCTCTGCCATGAGGCTCCTATGTCTCGGTGCTGTTTGTGGGTAGAAAGAGAAATCCCGCACTTGCGTGAGCTGAGTGCGGGATTCGGAAGGGGATGAACTCTGGGTAGTGCTATGCCATCGCCTTCGCGGTCCGCGAACAGCAACAACACATACAGACCGGCATGAAGGCAAAGTTCATGCTTTCAGCGTACCGGCGATGGCCTGCCACGTCAACGTTTGTTTTGCGACAGGCGCGCGCCTGAAGCGCATCCAGCTTAAAAGCTCAGATGCGCTTCGAGGAAGATGGTGCGGTTGCCGGCGCTGGCATGGTTGAAGAATCCACCCGCCAGGCTTTGCGATTTGAGAAAGAACTGCTGCGCGCAATAACCATTTGACGTGTTGTAAACACTGTTGGAGCAGGCTGTGGGATCACTCGAGGTGGGGGTGGTGAGGTTGATGGAGCCGTTGGGCGAGGCGAGATTGGTGTGGTTGAAGATGTTCGTCGCGAAGGCATCGAGCGTGAGCGAGTACTTGCGAGGGACCGATGCGTTGAACTTGCCGATGGGGCCTGAGTTGCCGCTCAAGCCACGTCCGCCGAGACCACGGCCTCCGTGCCAGCCGCCATGCGGGCCGCCGAAGCCGCCGCTCTTGAGCTTGGGCCCAAAGCCGATGACCTTGCTGATACGCATATTCATCTGCCAGGTGGTGGGGCCAGTTCCAAGATCAAAAGGAACGATCTTCTCCTTGAATGCGCCGTTGGCGATGGGATTGGCGTCAAGGCACCCGTAGGGAGTCTGCACGGTGTAGGCCTCAGCGCAGTTGGCCGCGAAGGTGGGCCGCGCGCTATAGCTGTTGTTGCCGGTCAGGTCATTGCCGGTGGTGATGTTGAAGGGGCTGCCCGAGGTCGCGTTGAACATGGGTGCGAAGGTCAGCTTCCAGGGGGCCTGGATGGTCATCAGCGCAAAGAAGCGGTTGTGAACATCGAAGCTGGCGCGGCCATAATCGAGCGCCGGATCACTGGCGACCGAGGGCACATGGCCCGTTCCGCTGGTGTCTGATTTTGCATTGCTGTAAGTGTAGAAGGTGCTCAGCATTACGTTTTTGTAGAAGGCATGCACGGTGGCGATGATCTGGCTCTCTTTGTAGATGCCTTCGGACTGGTACTGCATGATGTTCTGCGATGTTTTTGCGGTGTTGCCAGTGTAGGTATTGGTGCTGGGATCCACGTTGTTCAGGCCGAGCGCGCCGATGTTGTTGGTCAGATACTGGTGATTGCCCTGCGTGTACAGGTAGGTGACGTTGCTGGTCATCCGCTTGTTGATCTGGCGATCAATGCCGACGGCCAACTCCATGTCATTGGCAGCTTTGAAGTGCGGATCAATGTTGTAGTAGGTGGGCGCAATGCCGCTGACGTTCGCAGTGTTCTGGTCAATGGGCGTTACGGCGTCAGGGTTGTAGAAGCCAGGATTAGTGTCAACAAACTGCTGTTCATTCGGCACACCATTCACGCCGAAGTTCTGGTGAATGGTCTGAATGACGTTCGAGAGGTCGAAGCGGTTGTAGAACCATCCGTAACCGGCGCGCAGCACGGTCTTGGCGGGCTTTTTACCGTTGCCATCGAGCGCGTAAGCCAGGGAGACACGCGGAGCCCAGTCAAATTTGTCGTGAATGCGGTTTTGCGTTTCCCAGCGCAGGCCGTAGCTGAAGGTCAGGCGCGGGCTCACTTTCCAGTCGTCCTGATAGAAGAGCGAGGCCTCAAACAGAATGGCCTTTGCGGTTCCGTTGTTGATCTTGGTGTAGCTGTACTGTGCCGGTGCTTTCCGGTTGTACTCATCGAGCGTTGTGAAGATATAGGAGCCGTTCGAGCCGGCATTGGTGAAGCTATTCTGCGCATCCGAGCGCAGGCGTGATCCAAAGGTCAGCGCGTGCGCGCCGATGGAGGTGGTGAAGTAGTTCTGCAACTCCATGGCATCGTCGGTGGTGGTGCTGGTCTGCCCGCTGTTGCCGCCCGTGGTGAACTGCGAAGAGAGAGAGATGCTGGGCAGCAGGCTGTCTGGCGTGCGAGTGCTCGTGAAGTGGCGGTAACGGAAGCGGATGTCATCGACGAGGTTCGGCGTCACGATGAGACTGTCGCTAGCCTGAATGCTATTGTCGGTATTCACTGAGTTGTAGGCCTGCGAAGGCAGCGTGGTTCCTCCGACATTGCTGGCCTTGTCGGTTCCGCGAAAGTAGACGTAGCGCAAAGTGACGGTGTTTTTCGGGCCGGCCTGAAAGTCGACGCGCGGGCTGATGAAGAGCCGCGAGCTGGGATTGGCAAAGGCTTCGTTGAGTGTCGCGCTGGTGTTGTTAGGGTCGGTCGCGTCGATGATGTTCTGGTTCTGCACGTTGCGGCCGAAGATATCGAGGTTGAAGCTGGAGTGTTTGGTCAGCGGCCCGCTGAGATTGCCGAACATATCGTAGGAGTAGTAGCTCGGCTCCTGCAGCAGAGTGGTCTGGCCGGGCTGCAGGTTGGCGTTGATGATCGGGTTCTGCCCGTTGAAGGCCGAGTAGTTGCCGCGCACGTTGTAGCCACCGTGCCAGTGATTGGTGCCCGGCTTGGTGAAGATCTCAATGCGGCCGTAGCCGAGGCGGTCATATTCGGCAGAGAACGGATTCTGATTGATGCGAATTTCGCGGATGTCAGACTTGGGCGGCATCTGTCCGCCGGTGAAGCCGTCAATGTAAATCTGTCCGCCATTCGGCCCGGCCGAAGGTCCGGCGAGCGCCTGCAGCTCATCCTGCAACTGTGTGGGATTGTCGGAAAGCGCATTCAGGGCATTGCCCTTCAGGATGATGGCGTTGGCATTGTTTTCAGGGCTGGTGTCGACGTGCTCCTGCTCGGCGTGCACTTCGACTTTCTGCTGATCGACGGCGATGGAGAGAGCCGCGTTAATCGTCTTGGAAGCACCTGCGGATACGATGACATCCTGCGCGTGATAGGAGGCAAAGCCCTGCATGGTGACATCGACGTCATAGCGGCCGGGAGCGAGGCCGTGGACGGCGTAGGTTCCACCGGCAGAGGTGGTGGCGGAGCCGGCAACTTTGCCTGATGGCGTGCTTACTGTGACGGCTGCGCCGGGAATGACCGCGCCGGAAGGGTCAGTCACCTGACCATGAATGCTCGATGAGCCCGATTGCGCGCGGCCGGGTACGGCTCCCACAACAAGCACGACAAGAAAAGCAAAGGCAAAAAATGAGAAAAAACGACTCCTGCGATTCATAGCTCTCCTGCGGATCAATCAATGGTTCCTGCGAAAAAACAATGGTTAGTGCTGTTGCGGGGTGGAGTCTCCAGAGTCTCCGCCTCCGCTCCCACCGCTGGCCTGGCCGCCGCCGAGGCTCCAGGAAGAAGAGAACATGCTGCTGCTGGCCTTGGCAGAGGCGCGCAGCATCGGTTCGACGCCTGCCAGCAGGGTGACTGCGGTTCCTGGCTGGCTGCCGCTGCCGGGCGTCGCCACCACGAGAACGGCGTCGCCCTTATGCAGATCAGAGAGGGGAATCACGGAGGCGCGCTCAAGCACGCGATTGAAGCGGCCACCGGCGCGTGCTCCGTTGCTGGCCGCCCCGCCCGGCCCGTGGCCGTGTGCGCCTTGAGATTTATGCTTCATGGCCTGCATGCGCATGCCCACCATTTTGGCGACCTGCCCGGGCAGCTTGCGAAGCTGCGTCCAGCTCTGGATGGTGAGCGTTACGGGCTTCTTCGTGGCGAGATCCTTGACGGTCAGCGTATGGGCGGAAGGGTTCACGTTCATGACCATTCCGGCGATGTTCTGGAAGTCGCCGAAGACGATTGCGTTGGCGGTCAGGGTGCCATCGGCCGGCGGCTGATCGCCCTTGGCGCGCAATTGCGCACCGGGCTTGATGGCCGCCAGGGTTGAGGACTGCGCATCGCGAAAGGCCACGGAGTTGCTCGCATATTGGCGAATCTCTGTGGAGGGGGTGGTCTTGACGATCACGCTCTGCGCGGCCTCGGCCAGCACAATGGTGCCGGCGGAAACATCCACGGACTTGACGATGCCGCCCACGCCATCCTGCTGCCAGGCTCGCTCTTCGGCCTGCTGCTGCTGGGCGATGTCAGACTTCTTCATGGCGACGACAAGGCGGGCATCGATACCGCCTCCTGAGGCCGCGGTGCCCGAGGCCAGCACGCGATCGCCCACCGAGATTTCATTCATGGGGATGGGGGTGGCCGCCGAGAGGGTCTTCTGGCCCGGCTCCAGCCGCAGCACGCGCGCTCCAGAGGGTACAGAAACGGTGACCGCGCTGCCTTGTGCCGGCTGAACGGTGAGGGAATTGCCGGAGGCCGCGGTGACGGTGCCCATCACCCGGGTGGTCGCGGCGGCCTGGTCTTGCCACGCGGCAGGGAGCGGAGAGGCCGGAGCTGCCAGCAGAGAAGCGGGTGTCATGCACAGAAACGCGCATATTGCTGCTGCCATTACCGTCTTTGAGATCCTCTGCATTCCTGTCATCCTCCGCAAATGTGGTTCGACCGCTGTATGAATTTTTGCCGTTGTGAAAGGGACGGAATCTCAAGAAAGAAGTTGCAGAATTTGTCGTTTATTTGAGGCGTGGAAATCCATCGGCCTGAAAGTTGTAAGCAGGCAGCGCGGGAGCGTGGATGCCTGCCTGTGAGGCAGGCCCTCAAGCCGGACCGGAGAGCGGAAATCCTGAGCTGCACCGGCGTCTGCGAGACGGAATGGCATCGAATTTGCAGGGAAAATGCGAAATTTTGCAGCGTGAGCCATTATGATCGGCAAGTGAGGAGCCAATCCCTCAGGTTACGCCCCGCACGGGCGCAGACCAGGCACAAGCCAAAAAAATAAGAGGATACGCGCAGGAACCATGGCATTTTCCGGCTCGACCAGCACGGTCAACTACCGATCCAGCTCCGGCGGCAGCAACGCGGCGGCGCTATCGATTGTCACTACGCTGTTTTTTATCTGGGGCTTCATCACGTCGCTCAACGACATTCTGATTCCCCATTTGCGGTCCATTTTTTCGCTGAATTACGCCGAGGCCATGCTGGTGCAGTTCGCCTTCTTCTCAGCGTATGCGGTGTTTGGCCTGCCGGCGGGTTCGCTGGTGGAGCGGATCGGCTACAAGCGCTCGATGGTCGCCGGCCTGCTGGCGATGTGCCTCGGCGCGATTCTGTTTGTTCCGGCCGCCGCCGTGCCCTCGTTTCCGCTGTTTCTTGTGGCGCTCATCGTGCTTGCGGCCGGCATCACGACCTTGCAGGTGGCGGCAAACCCCTATGTGGCGATTCTTGGGCCGCCGCACACGGCGTCGAGCCGCCTGAACCTGACGCAGGCCTTCAACTCGCTGGGCACGGTGCTGGCGCCGCTTTTTGGCGCGTGGCTCATTCTGGGAGATGCGCCCAAGGTGATCAAGAACCTGACGGCGCTCACTCCGGCGGCCCTGCACCGGTACCATGTGGCGCAGGCGGCGACGGTGAAGATCCCCTACGTCGGCATCGCGTTGGTGCTGCTGCTGCTGGGGCTGCTGATTGCGTTCTACAAGTTCCCGCGCCTCGACATTACGCGTGACTTCCGGCCGGTGCATCCCGGGCATGCGGACAGCATCTGGAATTACCGGCACCTCGTGCTGGGGGCCATCGGAATTTTTGTGTATGTGGGCGCAGAGGTTTCGATTGGCAGCTTTCTGACCAACTACTTCAACCAGCCCAGTATCGGCGGGTTTTCGATTGAGGCCGCGGCGAAGCTGATTCCTTACTACTGGGGCGGCGCGATGATCGGCCGCTTCATTGGCGCGGGCGCGCTGCAGCGCCTCAAGACCGGCCCGGTGGTGGGCATCTGCGCTATTGTGGCCGCGGTGCTGGTGATCTCCTCCATGCTGAGCTTTGGCCTGGTGGCGGTCTGGACGATTCTGCTCGTCGGACTCTTCAATTCGGTGCTCTTCCCGAGCATCTTCACGCTAGCCATCGCCGAACTGGGGCCGCTCACGGGCAAGGCCTCGGGCCTGCTGTGCGTGGCGATTGTGGGCGGCGCGATTATTCCGGAGATTCAGGGCGTTCTGGCCGATCACATCGGCATTCATCACGCCTTTATTCTGCCGGTGCTCTGCTACGCCTTCATTGCGTACTATGGCTTCCGTGGTTCGAGGATCGTCATTCCCGGCTGACCTGACCCGGATAAATAGCGGTAAAGGGACGGCTTGCGGGCCGTCCCTTTGCATTTCCGGGTGCTTTTCGAGCGGGTGGCCGGTGGGGTACGATCAGGGGTTATGTCTGAACCGCTTGTGTTGACGGGCCAGCCGCTCACGCTGGAAGAGATTGGGGATGTGGCGCTGCGCCAGCGCGCGGTGGTGCTGGGCGAAGAGGCCCGTGCCCGCGTGGAGGCCTCGCGCCGCCTGGTGGACGCGCTGGTGGAGCGCAATGAGACGGCCTACGGCATCAACACCGGCTTTGGCAAGCTCTCTGACGTGCGCATTCCGCCGGATCAGCTCAAAGATTTGCAGCGCAACCTGGTGCGCAGCCATGCCTGCGGCATCGGCGAGCCGCTGCCTGAGGCCACCGTGCGCGCCATGCTTCTGCTGCGCGCCAATGTGCTGGCCAAGGGGCATAGCGGCGTGCGTCCGGTGGTGATTGAGATGCTGCTCGCGATGCTCGCCCACGGTCTGCACCCGGTGGTGCCGTCGCGTGGATCGGTGGGCGCGAGCGGCGATCTGGCTCCTTTGGCGCATCTGGCGCTGGGGCTGATTGGCGAAGGCTTTGTGTTTGCGCAGGGCCAGCGGGTGGCTGCCCAAGAGGCGCTGGCCCACGCCGGGCTGGCTCCGCTCGCCTTGCAGGCCAAGGAGGGTCTGGCGCTGCTCAACGGCACGCAGGCCATGACGGCGGTGGGCGCGCTGGCGCTGGAACGCGCGCTACGTGTGACGCAGCTCTTTGACCTGGCCGGAGGCATGTCGCTCGATGCGCTGCGCGGTACGCCCGCTGCGTTTGATGAGCGCATTCATCTGGCCCGGCCTCATCCGGGGCAACTGGCGGCGGCGCGGCATCTGCGCGAACTGCTCGCAGACAGTGAAATTCGCGAGTCGCACCGCACCGGCGACCCGCGCGTGCAGGATGCCTATTGCCTGCGCTGCATGCCACAGGTGCATGGCGCGGCGCGCGGCGCGCTGGCGCATGTGCGCGAAGTGATTGAGATTGAGAGCGGATCGGCGACGGACAATCCGCTGGTGTTTGCTGCCGGCAGCGGGCACGAGGAGGCCGAGATTCTCTCCGGCGGCAACTTTCATGGCGCGCCGCTGGCGATGGCCTTTGATTACGCCGCGATTGCGCTGACCGATCTGATGAGCATCAGCGAGCGCCGTGTGGACCGGCTGGTGAATCCTGACATCAACGAGGGGCTGCCGCCATTTCTTTCCACCTCGCCCGGCGTTTCGTCGGGGCTGATGATCGCGCATGTTGCGGCGGCCGCCTTGCTCAATGAATCCAAGGTGTTATCGCACCCGGCCAGCGTGGACAGCGTACCCACCTCGGGCGGCAAGGAAGATCACGTTTCGATGGGCATGACGGCGGCCCTGAAGCTGGAGCAAATCGTTGGAAACGCCGAGCACCTGCTGGCCATCGAATTGATGTCGGCTGCGCAGGGGCTCGATTATCGTCAACCGCTGCGTCCGGCCCGGGCGCTCGAAGCCGCGCAGGCAGTGGTGCGGGAGTTTGTGGCTCCGCTCACGTCTGACCGGGAGCTTTCGAGTGACATTGCCGCGCTGGCCGCAGCTATTCGCGCCGGCAGTTTTGACCGCTGGCGCGCCTGAGCCCTGATCAAAGGCTCCGGGCAGTACGGCAGATTTGAGGAAAGAGTGAAATCAGCAGTGGAAGCAGGCGGTCACGGCAAGGAAGCCCTCAGCCGGACAGACCTTAACCCCCACGAACGCACGCTCGACCCCGAGGACTGGGAGGCGTTTCGCGCCCTGGCGCATCGCATGGTCGATGACATGATCGAGCAGACCCGCGCCCTGCGCACGCAGCCGGCGTGGCAGCCGCCACCGGCAGAGGTGAAAAAGGCGATTCTCGAAGAGCCCTTGCCTCGTGAAGGGCAGTCTGCCGGGCAGGCCTATGCCGATTATCTGCAGCTCGTGCAGCCCTACACCAACGGCAACCGGCACCCGCGCGCGTGGGGATGGGTGCGTGGCAATGGCACGCCGATGGCGGCGATGGCCGAGATGTTGGCCGCCGCGATCAATCCTCACCTGGGCGGCGGCGACCAGTCGCCCACTTATGTAGAAGAACGCTGCCTGCAGTGGCTGGCGCAGGTGATGGGCATACCGGCGACGGCGACGGGCATTTTGACCAGCGGCGGCACCATGGCCAATCTGCTGGGGCTTGCCGTGGCGCGCCATGCCCGTGCCGGCTTTGATGTGCGCGCGGAAGGACTGGCCGCGCATGCGCCGCTGACGGTGTATGCGTCGAGCGAGGCGCATATGTGGGCCGGCAATGCGATGGACCTGCTCGGCCTCGGCTCGGATCATCTGCGCAGCATTCCGGTGGATGAGGAATTTCGTATCGATCTGGCCGCGCTGCGCCGCAAGATTCGCGAAGATCGCGCGGCCGGTCTGCAGCCCATTGCGGTGATTGGCAACGCGGGCACGGTGAACACCGGCGCGGTGGACGATCTGGAAGCGCTGGCCGCGCTCTGCCACGAAGAAAATCTCTGGTTTCACGTGGATGGCGCCTTTGGCGCGCTGCTCAAGCTCTCGCCTCGGCACGCCTCGCTGGTGCGCGGCCTCGAGCAGGCGGATTCGCTGGCCTTTGACCTGCACAAGTGGATGTATCTGCCCTTTGAGATTGGCTGCGTGCTGGTTGCGAACGGGGAGGAGCATCGCGCGGCCTTTGCTTCGACGGCCAGCTATCTGGAGGGCGCGAAGCGGGGCATTCTGGCCACGGGGCTGATCTTTGCCGACCGCGGCATTGAACTGACGCGCGGCTTCAAGGCGCTCAAGCTCTGGATGGCGCTGAAGGCGCACGGGCTCGATGCCTTCAGCGAGATGATTGAGCAGAACATGGCGCAGGCGGAGTATCTGGAGCGCCGCGTTGAGGAAGAGCCTGAGCTGGAGTTGCTTGCGCCGCGCCGTATGAACATTGTCTGCTTCCGCTATCGCGGTGCGGGCGCGGGGGATGACGAGCGCCTGAATGCGCTCAACCGCGAGCTGGTGCTGCGTTTGCAGGAGTCAGGCGAGTTCGTGGTCTCGGGCACTGTGCTGCGGGGCCGCTACGCCCTGCGCATTGCCAACACCAACCATCGCAGCCGCTTGCAGGATTTTGAAGACCTGGTGCAGTGGAGTTTGAAGCTGGGACGCGCGATTGAGGCGGAAAACCAGGCTGTTCGCTCTTAGTGAGCGAGCAGCGCGACTCCGATGCAGACGAAGACCGCGGCCAGCCAGCGCCGCCGGTCCACATTTTCGCCGAGGAAGAACTTTGCGGCGACCGCATTGGTCACAAAGGTGAGCGAGGCTGCGGCGGGCCCGATCAGTGTGAGGTCGCCGTGGCTCAGCGCAAAGAGCAGCGAGAAGAAGCTCAGCGCCATGCAGACCACTCCGAACGCGAAGCGCGGGCTGCTGAGCACGGCCAGGGCCGCGCCGGGAATGCCGCTGACGGCGCGAATGCGGTCGAGATCGCCGATTTTGCGCAGGGCGGAGGCAATGAGAACATCTCCGGCCGTAGCCCACAGCACAATTGCGCCGATCATGAGGGTGTCCCACAGCAGGGAGTGAGTGTGGCTCATGCCTGCGGCACCTCTTCCACTTCTTCGGCGGGGCTGGCGGTCTCGGTATAAGAGGGGCCGCGCGCCACAAAGCCGACGCCCGCGGTGATGAACACGATGCCGAGCCAGCGCCATGCGGAGACGTACTCATGCAGCCAGAAGTGCCCGAGCAGCGCCATGATGACATAGCCGATGGAGGTGGCCGGGAGCACGTAGGTGAGATCGGCCCAGGAGAGCGCCGTGAGGTAGGAGGCGAAGAAGCCGATCAGGACCACGATGCCCGCGCCCACCCAAGGCGTGAGAATGGCATGCAGCAGCTCGCCCAGATGGTGAATCGAGACCGGCCCCAGAGACTTCATGCCGCGCGCCAGCAGGGTGTCGCCCAGCGATGCCGTCACCGTGACGACCGCAAGATTGAGCAATTGGCTTGCGGTCAATTTGGAATGGCTCACAACTACTCCTGAAGGGGCCGGAAAGCAGAAGCGGCCAGCACGAGGCTGGCCGCTTGCCGCAGAGACGGTTAGACTTCGGCGTTGGCGGGCTTGGTGCCTTCGTGCGACTTCTTGGCCTTGGTGGCCTGCACGATCTTGTTCCGCTCAGAACGCAGTTTCATGAACGACTTGGCTTCGCCGTACAGGCGCTTCAGGTCGCGGTTCACAATGGCCTTGCTGACCACGCGCCAGGCCGCCTTGGGACGGAAGTAGTACTCGTCATAGAAGCGGTGCACCATCTCAAGCACGTACTCGGTCGGCAGACCGGGATACTCAATGTGCGCGAGCTGGTGGCCCTGGTCATCGACCATCTGGCCGTTGTTGATGATGAAGCCGTGCTGCTTGGCAAAGTCGTAGAACTCGGTGCCGGGGTAAGCATGCGCGATGGAGACCTGAATGGTTTCCACGTCGAGGCTCTTGGCGAAGTTGATCGTGTTGCGAATCGATTCCTTCGTCTCGCCGGGCAGGCCGAGGATAAAGTCGCCGTGAATGGTCAGCCCGAGGTCATGGCAGTCGCGTGTGAAGTCACGCGCGCGCTCGACCGTGGCGCCCTTCTTGATGTTCTTGAGAATTTGCGGGTCGCCGGACTCGTAGCCGACGATCAGCAGGCGGCAGCCGGCTTCGCGCATGGCCTTGAGCGTTTCGCGGTCCGTGGTCACGCGCGAGGTGCAGGACCAGGTGAGGCCGAGCGGCTTCAGCTTGGCGCAAAGCTCAATGGTGCGCGCCTTCTGAATGTTGAAGGTGTCGTCGTCGAAGAAGAACTCCTTCACATGAGGGAAGAGCTCCTTGGCGTGGGCCATTTCTGCTGCCACGTCGTCGGTGGAGCGCTTGCGCCATGCGTGTCCGCTGAGCGTCTGGGGCCAGAGGCAGAAGGTGCACTGCGCCGGGCATCCGCGCGTGGAGTAGAGCGAGACGTAGGGATGCAGCAGGAAGGGCACGTTGTAGCGCGTCACATCCATGTCGCGCTTGTAAATGTCCGTGACCCACGGCAGCGCATCGAGATCCTCGACCTGCGGGCGGTCGGGATTGTGAACGATCTGGCCGTTCTTGCGATAGCTGATGCCAAGGATTTCGTCGAGGGGCTTGCCGTTGGCAAACTCCACCACTGAGAAATCAAACTCGCGGCGGCACACGAAATCGATGACCGGGCACTCGGTGAGGGCGCGGTCCGGCGAAGTGGTGACCGGCGGGCCAACAAAGGCAATCCGGAGCTTCGCATTGGCGGCTTTGATGGCTTCGGCCAGCTTCTGGTCGCCGGTCCAGCCGGGCGTGCTGGTGAAGAGCACGAGGAACTCGTAGTCCTTTGCGATTTCGATGGTCTCCTCGGCGGTGATGTGGTGCGGAGGAGCATCGAGCAGCCGCGAACCCTCGAGCATGCCGGCCGGATAAGCCAGCCACACGGGGTACCAGTAGGATTCGATTTCGCGCGTGGCCGGCCAGCGCGAACTCGCGCCGCCGTCAAAGTTCTCGAACGAGGGGGGATTCAGAAATAGTGTCTTGAGAGGCATCGGTTTAGTCTGCTTCAGTTTACCATTCGGAGTGGCCGGAAGGTGTCCGGCTGCCAGGTCGGGCGCCTCGTGACAGGGAGGCGCAGGAACTCAATGCTGTGCCGCGGAGTGAATCCAGCGGTCAATGCTGCCCGTCAACTGCATCAGGCTGATCTGGGCTCGCACCAGTTTCAAATGCGCATCCAGTTGATCGATATAGCGGGCGCGCTCCTGAATATGAGCCTGTTCGCCCTGTTGCGGCGTGATGGGCTGGCCTCCCGGCTGGCCTGAGCCGTTCTCCAGCTCCTGCTCCACGGTCTGCAACTGTGCCTGTGCTATTTCGGATTGTAGCTGCGCCACGCGCTGCTCGGCATTCAGCTCCTGCACGCTGCCGCGCAACTGTGACATATTCTCCTCCATCAGTTGTCGGGTCTGGTCGGCGAGGGCCTCGGCGTGCATAGCTTCGGCCGCAGCTTCCCGGGCCTGCGCGCGCGCTGTGGCATCAAAGATAGGAATCGTAATGCCGACGCCAATGTCAAAGTTGTTGGACTGAAAGTGCTGATAGTACTCGGCGTAGTTGTTAAACCGCGCGTAGCGGCTGTACTGCGCGCCAAAGCTTAATAGCGGGCGCAGGTTCTTGCGATGGTCCCCAAGCGATTTGTAGAGCTTTGACTGCGCGTCGGCTCTGGCTGCATCCACCTGGGCATTGGCCGCGCTCAGTTGCGCGTCCATGGCCGTGCTGGTGGAGAACTCGGGCATGGGCGGAATGCTGTTGGCCACGGTCTGAAAATTCACCGCAGGCAGCCCGGTCAGGTTGGCTAGTTGCGTGCGCATCTGGGCTGCGTCCTGCTCGGTGTGAATGCGATTGAGGTCAATCTGAGCAGAGGTCAACTCGGCCTGCAGCAGGTTGAGCCGCGGATCCACACCGGCCTGCACGCGGTCCTGCTCGATGCCCACCAGCGCCTGGGTGTAGGCCTTTTCTTCGTCGAGCGCGGCGATTTTCCGGGTGTCGATGTTCAGTTCAAGGTAGTCCGATGCGGCTTCCGCCAGCACTTTGTCGCGCTTGGACTTCAAGGCGTCCTCGGCGCTGAGCAGCCCCTGGCGGGCCGAGCGAATGTAGTCCCGCTGCGAAAACGAGAGCACGAGCGACTGGGTGCTGACGCTGTAAATTGAAGGCTGGCCGACGGGAAAGCCGTAGGAGTATCCGAGGTTAGAACCAAAGACAAAGTTGGGGATGTAGGCGTCTTTGCTCTCGCTGACCGAGGCTGCGGCGCGTTGTACATCCGCCACGCCGATGCGGACCTCGGGGCTGTTGCGCAACGCCAGGTCGGTGGCCGTGTAGAGAGAAATCTGGGCATGAGCGGCCGTGCCCATGGCGAGCAGCGGCAGAGCCGCCAGGGCCACCCAGGAAATCCGTTTTGCCATACGCATTGGCGACTGAAGCATCAACACTGATTCTATCTTTCGAGTCCTGCGATTCTAAGTGCGTGGTTCCTTCTCAGGAACGTGGTTTGTAACCCGGAGCGAGCGATTCAGCCCTGGCCATCTGCTCCTGCGCCTGGGCCGTCTGCCCCATACGGTTGAGCAGGGCGGCGAGCTGGGCATGCACGGCAAAGGCCGGGGCGTCTTCTGACTTGTGGCTGGAAGCCAGATATTCGCGCAGCCACTGCGCCGCTTCGGGTAGATTGCGTCCGGTCTGGATGAGCAGATGTGCCGCATCGACGCGCGCGATGGTGTGCTGCTTGTCGAGTGCGACTCCGGCCTCGACGGCGCGCACCATGGCGTCAATGTCTCCGCGCCGATGGTAAAAGCCGGCCAGATCCATCCAGGCTTCGGCAGGATCGTTCGAAGTGGCGATCTCAGCCTTCCACTCCTGCTCGGCGAGGGAATAGTTCTTTTCGCTTTCGGCGATTCCAGCGGCGAGGGCGTGCGCCGCAGCCGGGCTCAGAGAGCGCAGCTTGTTCACGATTGCGCGGGCCTTGCCGAGGCCTCCGCCGGCGATGGCGGGTGCCTGCAGGTCAAACTGGCCAAGAGCCTCATAGGCGGCCAGATTCGACGGATCGAGCGTGACGGCCTGTTGGAATTCGGCGTCCAGCTTGCGGGCCAGCAGGAATGCGGTCATGCGCGGGGCGCGTTGCGCTTCCTCACCATAGGCACGGCCCAGCCAGTAATGAGCTTCACTGCTTTGCGGGGCCTTTGCCACTGCCGCTCCTGCAGAAGTACGCGGCAACGCAGCTCCAGCGCGACGGCATCCTGAGGGTTCTGCGCCAGCGCCGAAGATATGCGGTTCAGAGCATCCTGGGCGTGCCCGCTGACCAGATCCTGCTGGATCGGGTCCACCAAGTTCGCCGATAGTCCCCACGCCGGCAAGCCAGCAGTGGTGAGCACGAGCACGCCCAACAGCGCCGCTGTTCTGGAAAAGGAAAAGCTCACTGTTGCTCCACATCCACCGGCAGGCCGTTGCTCAACGGCTGGCCATTGGTTGCTTCTGAGCCCAGGGCCACCACGTCTCCGTCCTTGAGTCCGCTCACAATCTGCATGTCGGTCAGGTTCAGATCGCCCACTTTCACAGAGGTCTGACGCAGCTTGCTGCGAACCACACGATACACGTAGGACTTGCCTTGCTCCGCGTGCAGAGCGTCGCGGGGCAGGATAAGCACGTGCTTCAGGTCAGAAACAGTCACCGTCACCGTGACGTTGGTGTTGGGGATCAGTACGCCGTCTACATCATCGATGCTGACCAGCACTTCGCCGACATTGCGGGTGCCGTAGGTGATGATGGACGAGGGCAGGCGGGCCACGTGGCCATGCCATACCTCGTTTGGCTTGGCATCCCAGCGGATGGTAATTGGCTGGCCGACCGCCAGACGGCCGATCTCCGGCTCGTCAAAGTAGGCGCGCACCTGCAAATGCTCAAGGTTGGCTACCTCCAGCAGCAGGGAGCCGCCGCCGACATACTCGGTAGCCGAGACGGGGAGTGAGTAGACGGTGCCGTCAAAGGGCGCGCGCACGTTGCTCTCATTCACAAGAGCCTCTGCGGCCGCGTAGGCCTGCTGGGCCTCGTGCAGCCCGGCGCGGGCATACGCAACGTCCAGTGAGTTCACGCTGGCGCTACGCTGCTGCTCGAGCACCTGCAGAGAAGACTCGTCGGCCTGCACGCGCTCCTGCGCTGAAGCAATCTCACCCGGCGAAGCTGCTCCGGTTGTCTCCAGCTTTTTGAGCGCCGCCAGGTCGTGCTTTGCCTGGTTGAGGTCAATCTGTGCTTTGGCAATCTGCCCCTGAAGCTGGAGGCGGTTTTGCGAGGTGCCGCCGGCTTTGGCGACCTGATAGTTGCCCTCAGCACCTTTGACGCCGGCATAGGCGGTGGCGAGCTTGGCCAGCGCATTGCTATCGTCCATGGTGAGCAGCAGTTCGCCCTTGGTCACATGGTCGCCCGCGTGCACATAGACGGCCTTGACCACGCCCGGAAACGGCGCATGAGCCTCAAAGTTGGCCTGGGGCTCAACCTTGCCATTAGTGGAAACCGTGCTGACCAGGTCGCCGTAATGGACCGTGGCCACGCGGATGGGCGGCTGCTCGCGCAGCAGGTAGCGCGCGACCAGGAAAATGATAATCAGAGCAACCACAAAACCTACAACCAGGGTTGCCGTATTGGACCTTCGTACCGTAGTAGTCGCCATGCGAATCGTGAGTCAGTATATAGGACTCACTTTTGAGGCCCGGAGGATCAAAAAAGTGCAAACAAGGTGCATCTTTTTGTAACGGGTCTCCCGCCAACAACTGCCATACAATAGTGTTATGTCCACCGGCTACACTGACGACCACGCCAAAGCGGGTCTTGATTTCTCATTTCCTGCCATTGATACCTGGCGGAATCAGTTTCCCGCGTACGAGATTCTGATCGACGATCCTGAGTTCACCTCGGTGTGCCCGAAGACCGGCTTGCCCGACTTCGGCGTGATCACGCTGCGGTATATGCCGCGCGAGCGCTGCCTTGAGCTCAAGTCGTGGAAGGAATATCTGTTCACGTACCGCAACCTGGGCATCTTTCAGGAAAATATCGTCAACCAGGTGCTGGAAGACGTGGTGAAGGCCTGCGATCCGGTCTGGGCCGTGGTGCGCGGCGAGTTCCGGCCGCGCGGCGGCATCTCCACCACTGTGGAAGCACGCTGGCCTCGCCCCTCCACCGGGCAGAGCCGCTAGGGTCAAAGGCAGGCCGCGGCTTGTCTGGCACGAGCAAGAGCTCTTTAGTGCGCGGCGCGAGCGTGCGCCGCATGGGCTGGCTGGCCCTGGCCCTGCTGACGGGGCTGAACCTGTTCAACTTCATTGACCGTTACGTGCTGCCCGGCGCGCAGCCGCTCATTCAGAGGCAGTTTCATGCGAATGACGCGCAGATGGGGCTGCTGACCAACGCCTTCTTTTTTGTCTACATGCTGGCCGCGCCGCTCACGGGCTGGCTGGGAGACCGGCTGCCCCGCAAGCCGCTGATTGTGGCGGGGGCGGTGCTGTGGTCAGTAGCCACTCTGCTGACCGGAGTGGTGCACAGCTACACGGCGCTGCTGGTTCGCCACGCGATTGTCGGGGTAGGTGAGGCGACGTTCAGCGTCTTTGCCCCCGCGCTGCTGGCCGATTATTTTCCCGAGTCCGCGCGCAACCGCGTCTACAGCCTCTTTTACCTCACCATTCCGGTGGGCGGAGCGATCGGCTACATTCTCGGTGGAGTTGTTGGCCAGCACTATGGATGGCGCGCGCCGTTTTATGTCTCGGCGGCTCCGGGGCTGCTGATTGCGCTGCTGCTCTGGTGGCTGCTCGAGGAGGCTCCTCGCGGGCAGGCTGACCGTTACGCCGCCACGTGGGAGCGGAACACGCTGCGCGGCCTCTTCCGCAACAAGCTCTTCTGGAGCGCGACACTGGGGCTGGCCACCTGGACCTTTGCCGTGGGCGGCTTGTCGGCCTTTTTGCCGACGTTCTTCGTGCGCTTTGGCGGGGATTCGGTCGCCCGCGCGGGCCTGCTGGCCGGGGCCATCACGGTGGTGGCGGGCATCGGCGGCACGGCGTTGGGAGGATGGCTCGGGCAGCTATGGCTGCGGCGCAATGCGGGCGGCCTCTACCTGATCTCGGCCTGGGGATCGTTGCTGGCGATACCGGCCGGAGTGCTCGTATTCTTCGGCCCGCGCGGGCTGCTTTTTCCGGCTGCGCTGGTGGCCGAGATGCTGCTTTTTCTCGGGACCGGGCCGCTGAATGCCTCCATCGTCAACTCGGTTGCCGCGCCGGTGCGCTCCACCGCGATTGCTTTGAATCTGCTGACGATTCACCTGCTGGGCGACGCCTTTTCTCCGGCGTTGATCGGTCAGGTGTCAGACCATAGTTCGTTGCGCATTGGCATGTCGATCACCTTGTTTGCTCTGGTCCTCTCGGGCGGGTTGCTGATTCTGGGCGGCCGTCTCATGAACGTGGCTGCGAGGGCGGCCGCATGAAGCTTTTCTGGCTCGCCGTCTCGATCGGCAACTGGATGCTCGCGCTCGGCTGGGCGTGGCGCGTGCTGACGGCGCTCTACTATCTGCCGCGCGTGCCGAATCTGCGCGAAGACCGCTACGCCGCGCCGCCGCAGCAGGATCGCGTACCCCGGCTGACGGTGGTGGTTCCGGCCCGAAACGAGGCCGCCGCTGTGGAAGGCACGCTGCGCTCGCTGCTGGCGCAAGAGATGCCGCTCGACATCCTCGCTGTCGATGACCGCTCAGAGGACGCAACGGGTTCCATCATGGACCGGGTGGCCGCCGAGGCTCTGCCCGAGGGCAAGACGCTCAGGGTGATTAACGTCAAGGAGCTGCCCGAGGGCTGGCTGGGCAAAAACCATGCGCTCGCGCTGGCCGCGCGGCAGGCCACCACGCCGTGGATGCTCTTTACCGACGGGGACATCTTCTTTTCGCCCGATGCGCTGCCGCGTGCGCTGCACCATGCCGAGAGCGTGCATGCGGACCACTTCGTGCTGCTGCCGACGCCCATTCTGCTGACCAATGGCGAGCGGATGATGATGTCGTTCATTCAGGTGGCCGCGGCCGCGGGAGGACGCTTGTGGCGTGTCTCCGATCCGGCGGCAAAGAGCGAGAGCATCGGGGTGGGGGCCTTCAACATGGTGCGCCGCGAGGCCTATGACGGCATCGGGGGCTTTGAGGCCATGCGCATGGAAGTGCTCGAAGATCTGCGCTTCGGCTACCTGGTGAAGAGCAGCGGTTATCAGCAGGGCGTGGCCTTTGGTCCGGGCATGGTGCGGGTACACTGGGCACCGGGCGTGGTGGGTATTCTGCACAACCTCACCAAAAATGCCTTTGCCGTGTTTCGCTTTCAACTGCCGCTCATTCTGGCGGCATGCTTTGGAATGACGCTGGCCTTTCTGCTGCCGGTGGTGGGCTGGTTTGGGCCGCTCGAGTGCCGCATTGCGAGCGCCATGGTCGCGATCACGATCTTTTTGATCTACCGCTTTCATCGCGGCTTCAACGACTTTCGCTGGTGGGGCTTTCTTACATTTCCGGTGGCCGGCAGCCTGTTCATCTATGCAGTGCTGCGCTCTACGCTCTTCACACTCTGGCGCGGGGGCGTAGTGTGGCGGGGCACGTTTTATCCGCTGCGGGAGCTGCGGCGGCAGTTGGGCCGTCTGCGCTAAAGGCGCTTACGGGGCTCAGTTGCTGTAGCCGCCGTGGAAGGCCGGGTCGCTGACAGGCGCGCGGTTTTGCTCCGCATTGAAGCTCTTCAGAAGTGTGGGATTGGCGCGGAAGCGGTCCTGCTTGACCCGTCTCTCGCGTGGCCGTGCCGCAGCGACTTCGCGGGCATTGCGGCTGCGCACCTGAGCGGCCTTGCGCAGCACAATCTCGGCCCGGCCACGGATGGGCTCCACGGTTCCAAGCACTTCAATGTCGCTGCCCACATACTGTTTGAGGCTGCCGACGCTCTTGCGGTTGCGGTCCAGGCTCACGAGGGCGAACTCACAGTCAGCAGCACCGGGACTGCAAAGGTCGAGAATGCGTGTGCCATCGTCGAGATTGATTTCGCGATAGACATGGGCCCGGATGCAGGTCCTGTGGCGCAGATGATGCAGCGCCTGCGCCGAGGAGTAGCAGCGCCGCGCGGCCTGCGCCGTGACTCCCGAACAGGCGAGAACCCCGGCCAGCAAAAAGCCGCCCATTCGGCCCGCGGTGCAGGCGGAAAGGGCGGCGCTGATGGCGGAGGTTCTTCTCAGGCCCATAAATCCTCTTGGGGGAGGGGTATGAGGGCAGCTTAGGAGCAGTGGCCGCAATCGCGATAGATTACGGCCGTACTCGCGAAGAAGAGGGGAAAACTCAGTGGACCTCGACCAGCTCGGCTTCGGACTGCGAGGAACCATAGCGATTCTTCACATAGTCGTCGAGGATCTTCTGGAAGTCGGAGACGATGGTGTCGCCGCGCAGGGTGGTGAGCAGGCGGCCATCCACATAGACGGGCGCCTTGGGCTCTTCAAAGGTGCCGGGCAGCGAGATGCCGATGTTGGCGTGCTTTGATTCGCCGGGGCCGTTGACAACGCAGCCCATGACAGCGAGCTTGAGTTCTTCGACGCCGGGGTACTGCGCGCGCCACACGGGCATGCTTTCGCGCAGGTAATCCTGAATCTGCTGGGCGAGCTCCTGGAAGAAGGTGCTGGTGGTGCGTCCGCAGCCCGGGCAGGCGGTGACCTGCGGGGTGAAGCTGCGAATGCCGAGCGACTGCAGAATCTGCTGCGCGGTGAGCACCTCTTCGGTGCGGTCGCCGCCCGGCTTTGGCGTGAGCGAGACGCGGATGGTGTCGCCGATGCCCTGAAGCAGCAGCGGCGCGAGGCCGGCCGTGGAGGCCACAATGCCTTTCATGCCCATGCCGGCTTCGGTGAGGCCGAGGTGCAGCGGATATTCGCAGCGCGCGGCCAGCATCTGGTAGACGTCGATGAGGTCGAGCACGCCGCTCACCTTGCCGCTGATGATGATCTGGTCGCTGCGCAAACCGTACTGCTCGGCAGCGGCGGCGGAATCGAGCGCGCTGCGGCACATGGCTTCCATCATGACGTCGCGGGCCGGCAGGGGATTGGAGAGCTTCGAGTTCTCGTCCATCATGCGGGTGAGCAGCGCCTGGTCAAGCGAGCCCCAGTTGACGCCAATGCGCACGGGCTTCTGATTCTCGACCGCGCACTCGATCATGGTGCGGAAGTTGTCATCGTCTTTGCGGCCGATGGAGACGTTGCCGGGATTGATGCGGTACTTGGCCAGCGCGCGGGCACACTCCGGATATTTCTTGAGCAACTGGTGGCCGTTGTAGTGGAAGTCGCCGACGATCGGCACGTCGATGCCGAGCTTGTCGAGACCCTCCACAATGGCCGGAACGGCTTTGGCGGCTTCATCGTTATTGACGGTGACGCGCACCAGCTCAGAACCAGCCGTGGCGAGCGCGGCCACCTGCTGAATGGTCGAGGCCACGTCGGCGGTATCGGTGTTGGTCATCGACTGCACGACGACAGGCGCGTCAGAGCCGACGCGCACCTTGCCAATTTTGACCGTATGGGTCTTTCTACGCTGCATCTGCGGCATGGGAATCCTCAGGCTTTAGTTTATCGCGAAGGCTGCATTTCGAGAGCGTGGAGCGAGAGGCGGGGAGTTTCGATTGGACAGCTCTTCATGGCTTCATTTACCTATGTAAATGCATTTACTGGCCCGTGCGGGAGTCTTTCAGCCCGGCGCGCCGTGTTCCGATTCCGCTTGCCTTGAGGAGACTTTCATCATGCCTGTGACCCGCCGCGAATTTGTTCGCCATGCTGCCGCGACTGCCGCTGTCGCCGCCAGTGCCCCACGCCTTCTGGCCCAGTCTGTGAATGTCGCGAGCGGCGCGCTGGTCGATGCTTCCATGCAGCATCAGGTGATGGATGGCTTCGGCTTCTCTGAGGCCTTTCACCAGGCGCGCAATCTGCAGGACATGCCGGAGCCGGCGCGGACACAACTGCTCGACCTGCTCTATGACCAGAAGAAGGGGCTGGGCTTTTCGATTTTGCGCAACATCATCGGGGACGGCGGGGCGGGGCAGAAGTCGCGCAACGGCTCCTCGGGCACGATTGAGCCCGCGCCCGGCGAGTGGAACTGGAAGGGCGACGAAGACCAGATCTGGTTGATGGGCGAGGCGAAGAAGCGCGGTTGCGGACGGTTTTTCAGCACGGCGTGGTCGCCCCCGGCGTGGATGAAGACCACGCATGAGGTGAATCGCGGCGGCCAGCTTGCGCTGGACAAGTACCAGGCATTCGCCGACTATCTGGCTGAGTATGTGCTGGGCTACAAGAAGCACTTCGGCATCGACATTTACGCGCTTTCCCCGGCCAACGAGCCAGACTTTCTGGCGCCGTGGCCCTCGTGCATCTGGAGCGGGGAGCAGATGGCGGTCTTTCTGCGGACGGCGCTGATTCCAACCTTTCAGAAGAAGGGCGTCACCGCGCAGATTGTGGTGAATGAAGATGCCCGCTGGATGGATCTGGCGATCAACACGATTCTGGCCGATCCTGTGTGCGAGAAGGGCGTGAGCATTGTGGCCGCGCATGCTTATGCCGACGACGTGACGCCCTACGTGCCGCTGGCCGAGCGCACCGGCGTCTTTCACCAGGCGCTCAAGGATGGCAAGCGCGTCTGGCAGACCGAGGTAAGCGCCGACGGCAAGAACATCACCAACATCACCGACGGCATCTATTGGGCGCGGCTCGTGCACCGGCACCTGGTGGAAGACCAGGTGAGCGGATGGCTGTGGTGGTGGGGCGCATCGCTCGCGGGCAACTATCGCGGCTCATTGATCGGGCTCGACTTGAAGACGGGGACCTATCAGCTCACCAAGCGGCTCTACACCATCGGGCAGTATGCGCGCTTCATTCGGCCCGGCGCGCATCGCATTGAGGCGACCCATACTCCGGCGACGGATGTGGATTTCTCCGCCTACCGCGATGAGGCGAGCGGCAAGACCATTCTGGTGGCCATCAACAAGGGCTATGCGGAGCAGGCTTTTCCGGTGCAGTTGAGCGGCGCGACAGCCACTCGCTGCCAGGCCGTGCGGACCTCGGCGAGCGAGAACCATGCCAGCCTGCCGCCGGTGGAGGTGAAGAATAACCGCATCGTGGCCGTGGCGGCTCCGAAAAGCGTGACCACCTGGGTGCTGGCTTAAGGCCGGCGCCCGGTGGGGCGATGTGATCTGCATTACGCCAGCGAGTGCGCTGAATCTGCGAAGATAGAAGAAGCATGGCGCACCTGCAGGATCAGCTCGACCTTATTACCGAAAACACCCGTAACCTGGTGCAGCCGGAGCGGCTGGCCATCAGCGACCGCGCGGTCGAGGAGTTGTTCACGACCGGCATTGAGCAGCGCATTTTGCCTGTGAGTGCGAAGGCTCCCGAGTTTGAGCTGCCGGATGCAACCGGGCGCACCGTTCGCTCGCAGGACTTGCTGGCGCTGGGGCCGCTGGTGATCAACTTCTTTCGCGGGCGCTGGTGCCCTTATTGCGTGACGGAACTGGAGGCATGGCGCGACCTGTATCCGGTAGTGCGCGAGCAGGGCGGGCTGGTGGTGGCCATTTCGCCGCAGACGCAGCGCCAGAGCGACTTCACGGCGGGGCATCACAAGCTGCCGTTTCCGCTGCTGACCGATTTTGAGTGCCAGTTGGCGAGCCAGTTCGGTCTGATGTACTCCGTGCCTGATTACCAGCGGAACTACTACCGCAGCATCCTGGTGAACGTTCCCTTTGTGAATGGGGAAGAGAGCTGGCGGTTGCCGCTGCCGGCCACCTATGTGGTGGGGCAGGATGGCACGGTGCTGTTTGCCGAGGCTTATGCCGATTTTCGCGTGCGGCCAGAGCCAGAAGAGGTGCTGGCGCCGTTGCTGGCCCGGCAACGATAGTCCCGGGAACGATAGTCTTCGCGCACCCGGCCAGTCTTTGCATCCTCGGCGAGCGGGAAGCATCTATTGGCTATATGAGAGAGGCGGCAGGGCATTGCCCATGCGGACTTGTCTCGCTCCAGAGCGATAATTATTCTTAAACAAGAGTAGATGTTGATGCATGCAACAGAGCAATTTCGGGCAATTTGTGAAGAAGCCGGCCTGGCGGTGACCCACCAGCGGCTGGTGATCTGGGAGAAGCTGGCCACGATGCCTGGCCATCCCAGCCCGGAAGAGGTGTATGCGCAGGTGAAGGAAGAGATTCCCTCCATATCGCTGGCGACGGTCTACAAGACGATTCATCTGTTTGTGGACGCGGGCATCTTTCGCGAAGCGAGCCCGCACCATGGCTCCATGCGGGTGGAAACCAACCACGAGCCGCATCATCATCTGGTTTGCCGCGTCTGCAAATCGATTACCGACATTCCCGTGGAGCAACTCGGGTTTGGCGGACCGCTGGGGGATGTGCCCGGCGGATTTCTGGTGGAGAGGTACGCCGTCGATGTCCTGGGGATATGCGCCGGGTGCCGAAAACCAGCCTGATACGCAAGTTTTCTCTGTAGTCTTCAAGACCAAAATTTAACCAAACCCAACTCTTCAGGAGAGCACTACCCATGCTTACCGTAGGCGAAAAGTTTCCCTCATTCAGCGTGACGGCGACCGTCAGCACCGACAAGAACAAGGCATTTGAGACCATCACGGATGAGTCGTATGCCGGCAAGTGGAAGATCTACTTTTTCTGGCCGAAGGACTTCACCTTTGTGTGCCCGACCGAGATTGCCGCGTTCGGCAAGCTGAACGGGGAGTTCCAGGACCGCGACGCGCAGGTGCTGGGTGGCAGCATTGACTCAGAGTTTGTTCACCTGGCGTGGCGCAACAACCACGAAGACCTGAAGGACCTGCCTTTCCCGATGCTGGCCGACGTGAAGCGCGACCTGTGCGGGCAGCTCGGTATTCTGGACGTGAATGCCGGTGTGGCGCAGCGAGCGACCTTCATTGTGGATCCGGAAAACATCATTCGCTTTGTGTACGTGACCGATCTGTCGGTGGGCCGCAATCCGCAGGAAGTGCTGCGCGTGCTAGACGCCCTGCAGACCGACGAGCTTTGCCCCTGCAACTGGCAGAAGGGCGAAGAGACGCTCACGGTCTAAGCCAAAGCAAGCCAACCGCGCGCGGCGTCTGGAGCAGCTCCGGCGCCGCGTGCCTGTCTCACAGAACAGAAGGGATCAGGAAATGCCGATCGATACCGTGATGGAAACACTGCCGGGCTATGCAAAGGACATCAAGCTGAACTACTCCACGCTGGTGCGGCAGAACACTGAACTGACGCCGCAGCAGTTGTGGGGCACGGTGGTGGCGAGCGCGATTGCCACCCGCAATGACACGCTGACAGCGGCGGCGCTCGAAGATGGCGCGCAGCACCTCTCAGAGCAGGCGCTCGAAGCGGCGCGGATTGCGGCGGCGCTGATGAGCATGAACAACATCTTTTACCGCTTCCAGCACCTGAGCAGCAATGACAAGTACGCGACCATGCCGGCGCGGCTGCGCATGAACGGCATGCGGACGCATGGCGTGGAGCCTGTGGACTTTGAGCTGTGGTCGCTGGCTGTTTCGGCCATCAACGGCTGCGGCAAGTGCGTGGACAGCCATGAGAAAGTGCTGCGCGAAAAGGGTGCAGGCGAGGAACTGGTACTGGCCGCGGTGCGGGTGGCGTCGGTGATCCATGCCATTGGCGCGGTGCTGGATGCCGAGAAGGTGCGCCAGCCGGAAGCGGCGATGGCGTAAGAGCCGGCCTCGACGGCCGGATGCCTGTCCGAGGGAACCGGGATAACCGACTGTAGTGCGGAATGCCGAGGGCGCGGAGGAATCCGCGCCTTTTGCTTTTGGCGGAAATGGGGGATTTCCGGCGCGGGGCGCTAGCGCAGGGAAGTGGTGGAGCGGGCGCGGGCCGGGAGCAGCGCGGCACGGAAGCGCTGGCGGAAGAGGGCAAAGCTCTTTGGCTTGTTGAGCCCGAACCAAAGGACGATGAGGCCAACCGTCAGCACATGGCTGGTGGCGAGAATGACACCGATGATTTCAATGGCGGTCATAACTTAAAGTAGATCGGTTGGCGGGATGAAAAGATGCAGAAAAATCGGGCCGGAGAGTTTGGGGAAAAATGATCCGCGGGTGGTCAAAAGGCCGGATTTATCTCCCACGGCTCTGATCGAAACGTGGGAGACTCTGGAGGCTGGAGTTAGAACTCCCAGCGGAGGAGGGCTGCGCCTACGGTGAAGCCGGCGCCGACGCTGGCGATGAGGATCAGGTCGTTCTTTTTGAGACGCCCTTCTTCAAGGGCCGTGCCCATGGCCAGCGGAATGGTGGCGGCGGTGGTATTGCCGTAGCGGTCGATGTTGATGACGACCTTTTCTGCGGGCAGGCCGAGGCGTTCGGCGCTGGCGTCGATGATGCGGCGGTTGGCCTGGTGGGGGATGAAGCAGCCGAGGTCCGCGCCGGTGATGCCGTTGCGCTCAAGCACGCGGGTGGTGGCCTCGGTCATCTTGCGCACGGCGAACTTGTAGACGGCCTGACCGTCCTGATGGACGTAGTGCATGCGCTTGTCGATGGTTTCATGGCTGGGCGGGTTGAGGCTGCCGCCGGCCGGCATGTAGAGGGAGCATCCGCCGGAGCCGTCGATCTCATGCACGAAGTCGATCATGCCGGTCTCGCCCTCTTCGGCGGGTTCGATGAGGACTGCGCCGGCTCCGTCACCGAAGAGCACGCAGGTGGTGCGGTCGGTGTAGTCGAGGATGGAGGACATAGTGTCAGCGCCGATTACCAGGACCCGGGAGTGTGCGCCGGACTCGACCAGCTTGCAGCCCATTTGCAGGGCGTAGACGAAGCCGGAGCAGGCGGCCGAGAGGTCAAAGCCCCAGGCGCCTTTGGCACCGAGCTTATCTTGGACGAGGCAGGCCGTGGCGGGGAAGAGCATGTCAGGCGTGACGGTGGCGACGATGATGACTTCCACATCGGCTGGGGCGAGGCCGCGCTTTTCGAGACAGATGCGGGCGGCTTCGACGGCCATGTCACTGGTGCCCTTGCCTTTTTCAAGGATGTGGCGCTCGCGGATGCCGACGCGGGTGGTGATCCATTCGTCGGTGGTCTCGACCATCTTTTCCAGATCGGCATTGGTCAGCACGCGGGGCGGGACGTAGGTTCCGAGCGAGCTGATCTTGGCGCGGCGCGAGGCAGATGGGCGAACTTGCAGACTCAAGGGCACTTCTCCGATCAAAAACGGGAGTTACAGTCCAAAACTGTATTTTCGCTGACAGGGGAGGCGGTGTACAGCCGTGTGCATCCGCTGGAGCACTGGCGGGGTTCTGTGGATGGAATCACAACCCGAATGTAACCAACATCCGTTTGAGGTGTCAGATGAGTAGACTTAAATGGGGAGGATTTGCCATGCCTTCAAAGAAGTATGAATTGCCGGAATCGGAGATTACGCCGAAGTCCGTTTTTCTGAACCGCCGCAAGTTCATGATGGGCGCAGCCGTTGCGGGCGTGGGTCTGGCCGCCGCAGCCGGAGTGGATCGCCTGGTGAGCCCAGGGACCAAGGTGCTGGCGGGGACGAAGCTGCCGGCGACGCCGAACCCGAATTATGGCAAGGGGCTGAAGCCGACCTCCTACCAGGACATTACGCACTACAACAACTTCTATGAGTTTGGGACGAGCAAGAGCGACCCCTCAGAGAATGCGTGGCGGCTCAAGACCGAGCCGTGGACGGTTGAGGTGGAGGGGCTGGTCCACAAGAAGAAGACCTTTGACATTGACCAGTTGATGAAGCTGCGTCCGCTCGAAGACCGTGTGTACCGCTTCCGGTGCGTGGAGGCGTGGAGCATGGTGATTCCGTGGGTGGGGTATTCGCTCTCGGAGCTGATCAAGGCGTGCGACCCGCTCTCGACGGCGAGGTATGTGCAGTTCATCTCAGTGGACCGGCCGAGCCAGGAGCCGGGGATTATGAGCGTGAATATTCCGTGGCCGTATTCGGAGGGGCTGCGGATGGATGAGGCGATGCATCCGCTGACGCTGTTGACGCTGGGGCTGTATGGCGAGGCGCTGCCGAATCAGAGTGGTGCCCCGGTGCGCGTGATTGTGCCGTGGAAGTATGGCTTCAAGTCGGCGAAGTCGATTGTGAAGATTCGTTTTGTGAAGAATCAGCCGCCGACGACCTGGAACCTGATTGCTCCGAACGAGTATGGGTTTTACTCGAACGTGAATCCGAACGTGGACCACACGCCGTGGAGCCAGGCGCGGGAGCGGGTGATTGGCGCGCCGATCTGGAAGCAACTGCAGCCGACGCAGATGTTCAACGGCTATGCCGATGAGGTGGCGGGGCTGTATAAAGGCATGAATCTGAACACCTACTACTGAGAAAACAGACAGGTTTATGCCGAAGAAGCTGATTATTTTTTTGAAGGTGCTGGTGCACCTGGCGTGCCTGCTGCCGATTGCGTGGCTGGTGTATGCGGGCTTTGAGAACAACCTGGGACCCGACCCGACGCACACGGTGACGTTCTTTACCGGGCGCAGCACACTGCGGCTGCTGGCGATTACGCTGGCGATTTCTCCGGTGCGGAAGCTGATTCCGAAGCTGGGCTGGCTGATCCGCTTTCGCCGGCTGGTGGGGCTGTATGCGTTCTTTTACGCCTGCCTGCACCTGCTGACGTATGTGTGGCTGTATGCGGGCTTTAGCCTGGCGGCGATGGAACAGGACATCAGCCATCGGCGGTTTATTGTGGCCGGGCTGGCGGCGTGGCTGCTGATGGTTCCGCTGGCGCTGACGTCAACGAACTGGTCGATTCGCAAGCTGGGCGGCAAGAACTGGAATCGCCTGCACAAGCTGACGTATGCGGCGGCGATTGCCGGGCTGGTGCACTACTGGTGGGGCGTGAAGCCGGGCGTGACGACGCCGATGTTTTTGACGCTGCTGATTGGCGGGCTGCTGCTGGCGCGTCCTGTGGTGAAGGCGATCAAGGAGCGGAAAAACGGGGATCGCAAACCGCCAGTGGCGGTGGGCGCGGAGAAGATGTAGCGGGGATGGCTGCGTGGCCCCTTCACGGCGCTGCAAAAAACACACATTAACGTCTCAGAAGTTGTTGATTCTGCGGGACTTGCCGGACATTAGGCTGGTAAGTACTTTAGAATCAACGCGAATTAACCCCCTGCGGGCTGCAAAAAAAGAGGAAAAAGCTCAGAAGAAGGCCGGGCGTGGCGGTCTTTTTCTGAGCTTCTCTCTTTTATGTTAGCGGATCGAGGGGGAATTCCCGGCGCGGGTGTGGGTGGGTGAGGGTTACTTTTGGGGTTAGTGTGGTTGGTAGGTTGGATTGGGGATGTGAGGTAAAGCGAGAGCCGCCACTTCCGGGACGCGCTTCCCAGGTTACCGACCATAAGCTTGCATATTCGGAGTCACCTTAGCGCGGCTCAGCGCGAACTGCCGAGACAGGGGAACGCAACCCTTCGCCGCGAGCACGCTTCAGGTAATCTTCGAGGCGCTGTCCTCGTTTTTGCGTGAAGGTGCGGTCCACGATGGTGAGCGCTTCGATATGGTCCACTCTGAAGTTTCTGAAGTCGTTACGTGTCTCACACCACGCCGCCAGAGTCCAAACGCCGGACCAAAATGCGAGCGCGAGCGGGCGCACAGACCTTGTCTCGTCCGGTGTCAGAGACTCTCCGACGTGCCGGTACCGGAACTGCACTACCTTTCGACTGAGGCAGGCGCCATGCAGCGTGTCCAGCAGAAGACGTTGCGGTTCCGGCATCTGATAAGCAGGCGCATAGAGAGCGATGCTATCGAGTTGGGCAGCGAGTTCGGCAGGCAGAACCGCTTCGATCCGCACGAGGGCCGACGCGGCTGCATCGGCGATCTGCCGCCCCGCCCATGCACGCACGAGGCGCGCTCCGAGCACCAATGCGGTTAGCTCTTGCACACTGAAGAGCAAGGGTGGCAGATCGAAGTCACGACGGAGGGTGTAGCCCATTCCGGGCTCTCCCTCGATTGGCTGACCGGCACCCTGCAGATCGCGGATATCTCGATAGATTGTCCGTTCGGATACCTGAAGCCTTTCCGCAAGCGACCGAGCCGTCTTGAGGCGGCCCGAACGCAGCAGTTGCACGATGCGAAAGAGACGATCTGCGCGGCGCATACGGTGAGTTTAGATCGCTGCCCAAAGGGGGCGATAGGATTCAGCGCGAATGGAGGCCGATCTGGTTTCCCTCTGAATCGGTAATCACGGCATAGAATCCGAAGCCACCTTCGATAGCGGTGCGAGGCACGAGTAGCTTGCCTCCGTTCTGCTGCGCGCGTTCCAGCACCTGGTCCAGTTTGCCATCGACGTTCAGATAGACCAGGGTGCCGTCTGCCGCTGGTCTGTGGGCTGCACGCTCGACCAGACATCCTCCCACGCCGGACTCGCCGACCGGAAACATCCTGCATGGCTCGGCTCCTGGCCAAGGACGGAGCGTCATACCCAGAACCGCCTCATAGTAAGAAGTGGCGCGTTCAATGTTTACGGTGGGAATCTCAAACCACGTGACGGCGTTGCGCTCAAACTTGCTCATCGGAATACCTCGGACAGGGATTGAACTGCAAGTGCAGTGTAGGAGGGCACTGCTGACAGCCTTGTGTCAGGAGGTTTCCGACGGACTGAGAAAAAATGTCTGCATGAACCTCCCCCTGATGCATTCTGGTCATCATGCCCCATCTATCGAAGTCCAGACCGAAGGTCCCGCACAAATTTGTGCTGGAAGCTCTCGCACCGTTACATCCAGAGGTTCGACGACTGTTTTCAGGATTCGGAGTTTACAGCGGCGATCGGCTGCTCATGGTGCTCAAAGACCACGTCAGGTCTCCGCAGGATAACGGCATCTGGCTGGTCTTGTCGGAGGGTACCGACGCCGCGGACAAAAGCCTGCGTCGGGACTTCCCGTCGATCCGGCGTATCGAGTTGCTCCATGGCAAGATAGGCCACTGGCTGCTCCTTCCCAGTGACGACGCGGACTTTGAGGCGCTGGCCTTGCGCGCGTGTGAGCTCATTCTTCGCCACGATCCACGGCTCGGCCGCACACCACAATCCAGGCGATAGCTATGGCGCGCCGGTCAGTCTCCGCGAGTTCATCCCTGCAAATCGGTTTGTGCTTGCCTATCCTGTTCTCAGCTGGCGATAACAGGCCAGCGCACTTACTCAAAATGATTCGCGTGCTACAGAGGGTTGGATCGGTTCTGCTGGGGATGGGGTCTACGACTCCGCGCAAGTCCGCCTCGGGCAAGCATTCCCACACGGTCTATCAGCAGGTACATCGGAGCGCTGTGTGGCAGCGATACTCTCCGTTTTATTCATGGTTGGCGTCCGGATCGGCCTTCAGAGAACTGAGGTGGTCAATCTGCCGCTGCAATTCGTCGGCGATCCGGTTGTTTGCAAATGCGATCAGGGCAAACCCGATGACGCAGGCTGCGACCGTGTGAAGAATCGCGCGCTCTGAAACCAGGGGCGCGCCGCCGGCTCCCTTGATGGCGTGGAGACCCAGCAGGAAAAGAGTCATGCCGGGGACCAGCGGCAGAAGGTACCAGTTCCAGACATGACGCAGCAGGTCGCGTTGCCGGATGAGTTCGCCGGTCAGAAAGTCAAGTGATCGCTGGGCTTGCGCCGGCATTGAGCCGGTGGAGCCGTGTTGATGCAAATGCCATACGATCCAGGCGATGGCGGCCAGCATCAGAGCTGATCCTGCCCGCGCCAGCAGGCCGCCGAAATGAACGAAGTAGTAGCCGTCAATGACCGCAACCACTGCCGCGGCGCAGTACTCCGCGAGATTTCTGCGGCGGACGCTGGTGCTGAGCTGCTTTGCTCTGGCTCGCAACTCTTCCACCGATACGATGTACGACTCCTCGCTTCCGCTGCGCCATGCGGCTCGGACCGCATCGAAACTGTCATCCGACATTGTCAGACTCCTTGATGAAATTGACGAATCAGTACCTGCCTGATCCGGTGTAGTTTGGTGGAGACGTTTCCTGGAGACATTCCCGTGATCTCCCCGATGGTGGCCGCATCCACCTCTTCGAGATAGAGCAGCAGGATCTGTCTATCGAAGGGCTTGAGCTTCGAGACGAGGTCGAGGAGAAGTTTCCGGGCTTGCTGGCGATGAAGCGTTCCTTCCGCAGTTTCTTCGCCGGAGGGAATGTCGAGATCCTCAATGCTGACCAGCCCATTGCCTCTTTCGCGCCGGCGCCTGTGGATGTGTGAAGCCGATACGTTATGGGCTATGCGATAGACCCAGGTACGGAGGGAGCAGCGGCCATCAAAGCTCTGCAGGCTAACCCATAGAGCCAGATGGATCTCTTGCAGAAGGTCGCGGCGCAGCTCTGGATCGGCTTCGTAACCGCGCGCCAGACGGCTAAGCGGAGCACCGAACTCCAGCACCAGTTGCCGATAGCGGTCCTCGATGAGTTCCGCGGCTCCGGATTTTGCTTTCACGTCCACATTGCAGATAGTCGCCGGGAAATGGAAATTCTTACAAGCATGGATCAGTATTTTCGGGGAGACGGGGGATGCCTGGGAGGGAATGCGGGTCCCTCCGTTCACTTCGTTCGGTCGGGATGACAAAGGGGGAGCGGGTGGGAGAAACTCCGGGCGGTGTTTGGTGGCTGAGGCGTCGCCGGGATTCTTCGCTTCACCACCCCAGCGTGCTACGCACGCCGGGGACCCCGGTTCCCCACCCCAGCGTGCTACGCACGCCGGGGACCCCGGTTCGCTCAGAATGACGCATCGCGGGGGAGGGGAGTGCGTTGTGGGTGGGGCTTATTCGCGGGTGGGGGCGGCAGGGTCGGGTTTGGGTTGGCCGGTCAGGTTTACGCGGAAGCCGGGGGCCTGGTAGCCCTTGGGCAGGTAGTCGTCGGGGATGGCGATGCGGTTGCCGTCGCGGATGGTGGAGTAGTGTGGGGACATGATTTCGACGCCGGCCTGGTAGAACTTGTCCTGAATGTTCTGGTGGAGTTCAGAGTAGGTCTGCTGCATGCGGCTGGGCTGGCTGGTGTAGGCGTTGATCTGGTAGTGGACGTAGAAGTCGTCGAGCGCGGTCTGCAGCACAAAAGGCGCGGGCTGTGGCATGATGCCCGTGCTTGAGAGCGCGGCCTCGATGAGCAACTGGTGAATCTGACGCCAGGGCGCGTCGTAGCCGATGGTGACGGTGGTGTGCAGGATGAGTCCGTCGCCGCCCTCTTGCACGGAACCGCTGAAGTTGATGATGTGGCTGTTGAGGACCATGGAGTTGGCGATGGTGATCTCAACATTTTTGATGGTGCGGATGCGGGTGACGAGCAGGGAAGTTTCAATGACGTCGCCGACGGTGTCGGCGATCTGCACGCGGTCGCCGAGGCGGAAGGCGCGCATGTAGGTGAGGATGACTCCGGCGACGATGTTGGCCACGGCGGAGGTGGAGCCGAGAGAGAAGAGCACGCCGAGGAAGATGGAGATGCCGCGGAAGGCGGGCGACTTGGATCCTGGCAGGTAGGGAAAGACGACAATGGCGGCCGCGATGAGGAGCAGGAAGCGGGCGATTTTGTAGGTCGGCTCGGCCCATTCGGGGTGAAAGCCGGAGAAAGTGATGTTGCCCTTGCCGATTTCAGTGAAGATGACGCGGGTAAAGCGAATGAGATAAAACGTCGCGACGATGATGATGAGAATGACAAAGAGATTGGGCAGGTAGCCGGCGATGGTGCTGAGGACGAGTCCGAGCGCGGAGAGGACGTAGCCGAGCAGGGCCTGGGCGTAGCCGCGCGTCCAGGGGAAGAAGCCCAGGACCAGCGAGGCGTAGAAGTAGAGGATGACGAGAACCAGCGCCGTGGTGAAGGTTTTGCCGGCCAGAATGATGAGGTTGGTGATGCGGGCGGCCGAGAGCAGCTCATACTGCTGAATGCGCAGCGAAGGCATGATCTCGCGCCAGCCATGAATGGTGGCGCGGAAGCGGCGGAAAAGGAAGCGAATGGCGCGCAGCACCAGCACGAGCACGGCGGTGGCCAGCAGCGAATAGAGAAAGCCGAGCAATACGGTACGCAACAGATGACTTTGCTGCAGCTTGATCCATTCGGAGTGAAAGTCTTTCATTCCAAGGCCTCGTATTGATCGTAGAGAAAGAAAAGCGTAACAGACAAGCGTTGGATGGGACTGCAGGCCGGGTTTGCGGGCCGGATTATGGGATGGTCTTGGTGGAGGTGCCGGGAGCGCGAAAGCCGGCCCATCCGATGCCGATGATGAGCAGCAGGACGGTGGAGGTGAGCGCGACGCAGGCCGGCCACTGGCCGAGGTTCCATGCGACGCCGGGGAGGACTCCGCCGGCGGTGCCGCCGAGGTAGTAGCAGGAGAGATAGAGGCCGGCGGCGGAGACGCGGGTGCCATCAGGCGCGGCAAGCCGGACGAAGTTGGCGGCGGTGGATTGGGCCATGAAGACGCCGGTGCAGACCAGGCCGAGGCCGCCGAAGACGACGATCCAGAGATTGTGGCTGAGGGTGAGCCCCTCACCGAGCAGGCAGAGCAGGATGGCGAAGACGATGCCGCGCCGCATGCCGATGCGGGTGATGAGGTATCCGCCAGCGGGGGTGACCAGAAGGCCGATGAGGTAAATGGCGAAGAGGTGGCTGAGCGCGGCGGTGGAAAGGGAAAAGGGCGGGGCCGCGAGATAAAAAGTGACGTAGGTGAAGGTGGAGACGAGGGCGAAGAGCATTCCGAAGCCCACGGTGTAGGTAGCAAGCAGGCGCGGGTTGGCGAAATGGGCGAGGGTTCCCCGGATTTGCGCCGTAAGCCCCGGGTGGGGATGCTGCGGGAGTGGGCGCTTTTCGCGGGGGAGGATGAAGGCGATGAGTGCCGCGCCGGCGGCGGTGAGGAGGCCGAGGAGCAGGAAAGAGGCGCGCCAGTTGAGGTATTCGGCAGTGAGACCGGCGATGAGGCGGCCGAGGAAGCCGCCCATGGCGGTTCCGCTGACGTAGATGCTCATGACGAGGGCGATGGAGAGTGGCGACCACTCCTCGCCGATGTAGGTGATGACGCTGGCGAAGATGGCGGGCATGACGAGGCCCTGCAGAAAGCGCCAGAGGATGAGCAGAGGGAGTCGGGGCGAGGTGGCGGCGAGCAGGGTGGGGAGAGCGAGCAGCAGCAGGCCGAGGACGATGACGCGCTTGCGGCTCATGCGCTCGGCGATGGCACCCAGAAAGGGCGCGGAGATGGCCACGCCAAGGGTGGAAGCGCTGACCGTGAGGCTGACCATGGACTTGGACGCCCGGAAGAGATGCTCAAACATGGGCAGCATGGGCTGCGTGACGTAGAGATTAAGAAAGGCGAAGATGCCGCAGAGGCAGACGGCGGCGAGTGTCCAGGGGGAGCCCAGGCCCGGCCGGGGCGAAGCCGGGGCAGTCTGGCCGGAATTGGTTGCCAGGATGTGGTCTTGGGGGCGGTTGGAGGCGTCCACTCCTTTAAGAGTACCGGAGCCCGGGGACGTTACCGGACGGCTTGGCATGGAAGCGATTCGGGAACATCCACTAGCAAAACGGTTGGAGACGATATAAATCTTAAGGAGCGTATGCGAGGAGATCAGGCAGGCGGCACCAGAGCAGGGAGTGGAGCGGGGGCCGCTTTTTTGTCGCGCGACTTTCGGCGCTACCAGATGGCGCGAGTTTTCGTCATCATGGGTGCCGAGGCACAGGCGCTGGCGGTGGCCTGGCAGATTTACGAGATCACGCACAAGGCGCTTTATCTCGGCTACACGGGGCTGGCCCTATTTTTGCCTGGGCTGATTTTCATGCTGCCTGCCGGGCATGCCGCAGACCGCTTTGACCGTAGAAAAGTGATTCTGTTTTGTTACTCGCTGCAGGTGCTGTGCACGCTGGGGCTGTTTTTGTTTGCGTGGTTTGGGCAGCGCAACATTGCGCTGATCTATCTGGTTCTATTTCTGGTGGGCACGGGGCGGGCGTTCAGCGGACCTGCTGCTTCGGCGCTGATTCCTCACCTGGTGCCGAAGGACGTGTTTGTGAACGCGGTGACCTGGGGCGCGACGATTTTTCAGATTGCAAATATTGCCGGGCCCGCGCTGGGTGGCGTGCTTTACACGCTGCCGCTGCACGGGCATCTGCATGGCGCGAGCCTGGTGTATGTGTGCACAATGGCGTCGCTGCTGTGGTTTCTGCTGCTGGTGAAATCGCTGAGCGTGCGCCCGGGGCGCATGGAGCATCGCGCGGTCTCAAAGGATGTGCTGCTGGCCGGTTTTCGCTACGTGATGCAAAAGAAGATTCTGCTGGGATCGATTTCACTCGATCTGTTTGCCGTGCTGCTGGGCGGCGCGGTGGCGCTGATGCCGATTTATGCGCAGGAAGTGCTGCACACAGGGGCGCGCGGGCTGGGCATGCTGCGGGCGGCTCCGGCATTGGGTGCGCTGCTGATTTCACTGACTCTGACGTTGCGGCCGATCCGGCGGCGCTCAGGCATGCTGATGTTTGTATGCGTAGCGATTTTTGGAGCGGCGACGATTGTGTTTGGCGTTTCGCACACGCTGGTGGTTTCGCTGATTGCGCTGTTTTTTGTGGGCGCGTCGGACATGGTGAGCGTGGTGATCCGGTCGGCGATTTTGCAGTTGGCTACGCCGCAGGAGATGCGCGGGCGCGTGAGCGCGGTGAACTCGCTGTTTGTGGGCGCATCCAATGAACTGGGTGAGTTTGAGAGCGGGCTCACGGCTCACTGGTGGGGCGCGGTGCGTGCCGTGATTTATGGCGGCATTGGCTCGCTGATGGTGACCGGCATCTGGAGTGTGCTCTTCCCGAGCCTGCGCAAGGCCGATGAGCTGACGGCCGAGGCGCTGCTGCAGGTGGAACTGGAGCAGAGCATGCAGGACGTGCGGCAGCTCTGATGGGCGCGGTATTGCTGCGCAATGCGAGACAGACAGACAGCAAGGGAGAGACCGAGTGAAGGCATGGCAGAAGCTGGGGCTGATGGTGGTTCCGGCAATCGTGATTGCGGCGATTGGGATATGGATCATTCACCGGCAGCGCAGCGCTGCCGCGCAGGCGCCGGCTCAGCCGCAAGAAGCGCCGATTTCGGCGGAACAGGCGGTGTATCCGCGCAAGATGTACATCGACAGCGTGAAGGCCGCCAAGTCGCTCGATGGAAAAACGGTGTGGGTGCAGGCGGGATATGAGGTGAAGTATTTTCCCTATCGCAATCACCGCGTGGACTATGCGCACGCCGTGGGTGTGCTGCCGAGCCTTCAAAAACTGCAGGTCGAGGATATTGTGACGGCGCGGCGTCCGGCGGATGTGGCGACGATGATTCCGGCTGGGAATCAACAGGTGCTGGCGGTGTTCACTATGCCGGGCAGCAGCCAGAACGGCAGCTATGCGACGGCCATCGGGTACCTGAAAGGCAGCGATTCGCAGTTCTATTGCGACACGCTTTTTTACTATGACGACCCGCATCAGATGTATCACTTCTGGTCGGCGAAGGTGTGGAAGGCGATTGATGAACATCGCGCCGAGGTGGGCATGGATGAGCTGCAGACCGCATTTGCGCTGGGTTTTATGCGGCAGACGAATTCCATGGATGAGGGCAACCGTACCGTGGATTATGACGTCGCCGGGAAGAAGTGGGTGGTGACGTTTGTGGACAATAAGGCGACGAACGTCGAGGCTCCGAAGTAGTTCTTCAGTTTTCAGTTGGCAGTCCACAGTTGTCCGTGGGCAGTTTCGCTGTGCCCAGCTTTGACGAGGTTGGCGAGGCTATCGGGTTCTCAGGAAGAGACTGTTCTTGTTTTGTGGGCATTCCCTCAGGGGCTGAAGCCCCAAATCCACAAGTCTGGCTGGATGTACGGGCCGAAGCCCGTACCCTTCAGGGGCTGAAGCCCCCTTTTTTTTGCGGGCGGTGAGTGGCATGGCTTAAGCCATGCCCTGATACAGCAGATGCCTGGGAGGGATGCAGGTCCCTCCGCTCACTTCGTTCGGTCGGGATGACAAGGGTGAGATGGTGGGCGAAACCTGGGGCGGTGTTTGGCGGCTGAGGCGGCGCCGGGATTCTTCGCTTCACTCAGGATGACAAATATTATGTAAATGAATATAAACAAATAAGATAGGTTTTTTATACTATCTGTACAAGTCCTGCACAGAAACGAGGATTCAAGTACTTACGAAAAAATCCTACACGGAATCTGCACAGAACGAGTCAAACGATGGAGGCGAATTATGGCATTCGTCACCGAAAAAGAGGAACTGAAGCCGGGCCTCATCATCTTCCGGCGCGGCGACGTGGAGCATCGCATGTGGTATTGCCGCATGAAGATGCCGAAGGCCGACCGCTATAAGACGGTTTCGCTCAAAACAACTGACAGAGAAGCGGCGCGGGAACGCGCCTTCGATCAAGACGCAGATGTGCGGTTCCGCATCAAGCATGATGTTCCCGTATTCAACCGCCCCTTCCGCGAAGTAGGCAGAGAATATCTGCTGACCCAGGAGGCGCGGGCGCAGCGAGGGGAGATCAGCAAGGCGCGGCCCAAGAAGGTCCGCGCCATCATTGAAGGCGCTTTAGACAAATATGTAGGTTCCACGCAGGTTCACCTTATCGGAGATGAGCTTTGGGGCGGCTATCCGGCATGGCGGCGGGTGAACGGCGCGGGGCGCAACAAGCGGAATGGCGTTCGGGAAATCACAGCCGCAGCAGCTCAGACCTTCGCAGACCATGAAGCGGAGCGCCGTACCAAGGTTCAGCACACGCTTGGCATCCGGGTTTTGAAACCGATTGAGGTCAAACCTTCCGAAGAAAGAACGGTCCCTTTCATCAGTGATTCCACCATCCGCTTTGAGATGTCCATCTTCGGCGCGGTGATGAATTACGCCATCAAGAAGCGTTACGTTCCCGCAAGCCAGCGTTTCGACGAGCGCCCGAAGCTCAAGACGATGCGGCGCGATGAGTTCACGCTGGAAGAGTATCGCAAGCTCCATACTGTAGGCCGCAAGTGGATTGGTGAGGCCGACAAGCCTTCGAGCGTCTGGTATCGCACCGTTACCTACAACATGATTCTGATTGCCTGCAATACAGGCATGAGGCCAGCGGAGATGAAGAATCTGCGCTGGCGCGACATCATGCCCGCAAAGGATCGTGAGGGGCGCGAGATCGTTGTGTTATTCGTGCAGGGCAAGGGCAAGTCACGCAAGCTGGTTGCGCCCAAGAGTGTTGGAGATTATCTGGAACGCATCCGCGCCATCTCGAAAGCCACGGAACCGGAGGATAGAGTCTTTACCAACATTACGGGCAAGCCTGCAAAATCTCTTTACACCAGTTTGATTGCCGATCTTCTGAACGAGGCGAATCTGCGCGAAGGAACGCAGGGCGTTCCGCGCTCCACTTATTGCTTCCGGCATACCTACGCCACGCTTCGCTTGCAGGAAGGTGTGGACGTGTATTTCCTTGCCGAGCAGATGGGTACTTCCGTCCACATGATCGAGGAACACTATGGGCATGTAAACACCATCAAGCACGCCGACCGCGTGTTGCAGGGCATGGCGGGATGGGAGCTGCCGCACCCGGAAGTGGACGTTACAAGAGCTAAAGCGTCGAAGGCGGCGGAGACGCACGATAAATCCAAGAGAGGTCAGCACCGCAGGGCAGGTTGACCGTGAACCCTCCAGAAGCCATCTTTGGCCGGAGCCGCTGGCGGAGGCTGGCGCAGGGAGTTCCATATCCAAATCATCCCTTCCGATATTGGTTCTGATTTGCCGCAGCCCCGCCGGGGCGTTCTTCGCGGCAAATCCCCGCGCACGAGCCGCCGCTGGCGGCTGTTCTTCGTGCGCTTTTTGACGGAAGGATGCTCCGCAACGAAAACCGAAGCGATACGAAAATCCGCAAGTCGCAAGGCGGTGAGGATTCAATTCCCTCCAGCCGTCGATGTAGATGAGGGAGTCGTTACGTTCAACTGAAACTTCTGATTTCTCAACACGATTTCATTGATGTCGGAGAAAAATGAAAGAAGGTTGTACTCAGTCACTGGCGCATCACCGGGATGGGCGCATTGACACCGAAGATCGAAGCAACTTCTCAATCGAGTGTGTTGATTACTGTCAATTAACTGCATTCCTTCAATAACCCACAAGATGTCTGTGTCAAACACTTCTCTAAGCTCACTAAGCGATGAAATGTTCTGTGTTTTATTGAATCGTTTGAAACGTCCCGATTGAGCAGCCGTCATCTGCTGAGAGGTCTTGCTGTACTTATCAAATCCAGTCGCTTCGATAACGTGATGGATTCGGTCAATCGCAGCACCCCAGCCAAGAACAGCCGCTCCCCGAAACAGACCTGATGAGGCGCAAGAGGCGGCTTCTGTTAGATACGCATCTTCGTTTACGTCAGGTAATCCCGAAAGCATCTTGACGAGGGCCGATACCTCTTTTTGGAGTTTAGGCTGCTTCTGGACGGCAAGAATGAGATCGTCGTGAAACTTCTTGAGTGTTGCCCCAATTACTGCGAGATAACGATCTTTGTGATTGTTCGGCTTGCTCAACTTCAGTAAGGCCGCAAATTGAGAAGAGTAGCCTTCGATCATTTCCGCTGCAAGGTAAGATTGCTGGCTCAAAACAGGAGCAAGATCAGAGAACCAGCGGGTACTGATACGTTCTGCTTCCGCACGAATTCCGCTCTTGGCTATTCTTGGACCCGCCTCTTTGCTTACCTGTGCTTTCAGAGCGCGCAGGTCTGCCTGAAATTGGCGAAGGTCATTCAGCATTAGCGTAACTCGGCGATCAGACCGGAGAGCATTTCCTTACCGCTCTCCGCGAGTCGAATCTTGGGTGCTTCGGAATCGTAAGCCTCAAAACCGTCGAAGAGCGTCGCATTGCGTTTGAAATTAGCAGCGAAGTTCGCCTTGTCATAGCATTTGCGGACTTGGCACTCACTCCTGACAGCTTCGCCGTCGAAAGTAAACTCTCCAGTCTTGATGCCCTCCTTCAGGGCAGCGAG
>Ga0078972_1002273_pt1 | contig 64693 bp, 57 predicted proteins | sample YelNatPaOPGAMG01_FD_67568 | JGI IMG/M metagenome (GOLD analysis project Ga0078972, IMG submission 67568) | Hot spring thermophilic microbial communities from Obsidian Pool, Yellowstone National Park, USA - OP-RAMG-01 (SPADES assembly) (version 2) | ecosystem: Environmental > Aquatic > Thermal...
AGTTTTACTATTTGTTTTGTTTTTCCTCTATATAAAATCTTTGATTCTGAATGAACAAGTTTTCCATCATAATATGAAATAAGATTAATTGGTTTATCAAGAAGTATAATTTCTTCTTCACCATCTTTAATTAACCTGCCTTTATTCTTAAAATTTTCATAAATTTCTTTAATTTGACAGATTTTACCATCTGATAAAAATACAGAGGTTTCTCCAGTAACGCATTTGCCACTACCAAAGGGTCCTGGGATACAGGCAGTTCCTCCTTTCAAAATTGGGAATAAAGTATCTATAACTCTCTGACCTGTTACAAGTGGAGTGTCAGGTGTTAATCTTTTCTTAAATGGTCTTGGTTTCCTTACAGGCCATTTCTGCATTAGATATAAAGGAACCTCTCCATTTTCTGTTTTAATTCTTCCTATTTCCTCTTCAACTGTAAAACTCCCCTCTTTTATATCAATTATTTCACCCTTTACTCCGTATGGCACCAGAATTCTATGTTCAATTATCTCTGTTTCTTTAACAACTCCTACAATATCACCACTTTCAACAAAATCACCCTTTTTAACAACTGGTTTAAAATCCCATTTAATACTTCTATCAAGTGGTGGGATATCAATTCCTCTAACAATAAAATCACCAGTCTTTTCAATTTGCGATAATGGTCTCTGTATTCCATCAAAAATATTTTTAAGAAGTCCTGGTCCAAGTTCAACCATAAGTGGCTGGCCAGTTCCAAAAACAGGGTCTCCAACTTTAAGTCCTTCTGTCTCTTCATAAACCTGTATGGAAGCAATATCTCCTTCTATTCGTATAATCTCTCCTATAAGTTTTTCCTCACCAACCCTTACAACATCAAACATCTTACTTATTTTCATTCCTTCTGCCTGAACGAGTGGTCCAGAAACCTTTATAATTTTACCTATATCCATTTTAATCTCCCTTCATACCTGTTGCCTTTTTAATTAATTCTTCAATAATTTTAACTCCTTTTTTCTCTCTACTTTTTAAACTTGGAATAACCATCATTTTTTTCATATTTACAAATTTCATAAACTTATTTTCATCAAAAACTTCTTCGGTAATAAAAATACATATTACATCTTTCATATCTATTTTTTCAAGTATTTCTTCTGCTTCCTTAACCGATTCAGCAAAAAATGTTTCTATATCAAAAGCAGAAAAAAACTCAATACTCGTTCTATCACCAACAAAAATTATTCTGTTTTCCATATGATTAAAAAGTTTATCTCAAATTTTATTTTTTTTCAATTCCTCAAAAATAATTTAATCAAAATAAAGACCCCACCGCATCCTATTTTTTAACTATCTTGCTTATTTATTGAGGAATAAAAGAGAAGAAGATTTACTTAAAGAGTAAAGGGATGGTTTTGATGTGAGAATATTAAAAACATTTGTAAGCATTGCTCAAATTTGATATTATACTTTAAAAGCAAAAGAGATACAATTTAAGCGATTGGATTAAAACTACAACTGAAATTATCACAACCAATTGGTTATGCCTGAAAATTTTTCTTACACATGCTCTTATAATTCAATATACTCTTTTCTCAATCAATCCACCTATTTCTATAAGATAACTTCTCCTGTAATTTTCATGTGTTGAGTCAATTGTTATCTTATTTTTATCCTCCCATCTTGGATGTAAATCACATCTTATAGGTGTCCCTTTAATCTCTGGAATTGAATAGAATTTCCCAATAGTTATCTCTTCGTCATTTTCAATATCAAAAATTTTCAAATACTGGTAATTTTCAACTGGATATGTATCATATAAAATGAATTTCTTATCCTTTGAAAAAGAAGAGTGTCCATCTCCTTTTTGCATTTTATCACTTATCTTTTTATATTTTTTAGTTTTATCCTCAAAAATCCAGAAACCATAATCTCTTTTTATTTCAGCCCATACAACAATTTCTTTATCATCCTTCCAGTCAAAATGGGAAATTAAATATGAATCAATTAAATCATAAATCTCATTTCCATAAATATCAGATGTTATAAATCTTGTCTTATGTGGCTGGTCTAATCTCTCTTTCCACCTATTAACAAAACAGAATCTTTTGGCATCTCTATTGAATAAAGTATGATTAAACCATCCATATGAAATTTTTATCTCCTCTTCTTTTCTGAATTCAAGCATCCTGTAAAGTGGTATTATCAATTTGTATTTATTCTCCATTAAATCAACAAAATATATTCCATCATTCTCAGGCCATTTTTCTTTTTCATATTTATCAATTCCTCCTTCATATCCATAACCAGGACGCCATTTTGCAAGTCGGGAGAAATTTAAACTTAAGGCAATCTTTTTCTCAGGAAAAACACAACTTACAGGTCTTTCTATTATTTTTGTCTTTCCATTTCTAATATTATAAATCTTTGAAAAAAATTCTTTTCCTATCCTTATATTGTAAATTATTTCCTCATCTGAAAGCCATGAAAGCATGCATCCCTGCTGAAAATTCCATGCATATGTTTCATCAAGTTTTTCATATTTTCCAGTTTCAATCTCTCCAATAAATATATCTGCCCTATCATTCTCTTCTGGCTCCCTATCCTGAAAATCAACCATTAAAAATAAAAAATATCTACCATCATAACTTATCTGCTTTTTATCATAATATCCAAAAAAACATATCTTATTTTCCGGCGTCAAAGGAATTATTTTCATTATTTCCTCTTTTTTCATTGACACTTAAAATTAAACCCAAAATTCATAATTCTATCAGTTTCTTTATTTTAATTTTTTTATCCCTTAGACACAATATTTATTCTACTACCCTGAATTATTTAATAGCAAACCCCCATAACTTCTGTTGTATCCTGTAATTTTTGTAAATTCATCTAAAATTTTACCCTTCTCTTTTTTACTTGATTTCTTATACCTTTTCACAACTGCCTTACTTATTTCTTTTCTCAATTTCATCTCTATCTCCTTTCTCTTTTTCTCTACTCTTTTTTCTCTTATTTTTAAAAAGGCGAGAAAAAATTTCAATTAGATTTTTTGTGAGGCAACGATTTAATTCCATTTAGATTTTTGATGAGGTAATTTTTGAAATTGAAAATTTTGAAAAAGAGTTGTAAAATTAGTATCAGTTTAATATTCAAATAAGAAAAAATGAAAAGAAAAATAATTTTTTTCTTTCTTTTAATTATTTTTTCACAGGTTAAAGGAGAGAAAAAACTTGTTATTATTTCCCCACACTGGGAAGGAGTTAAAATTGAAATTACAAGGGCTTTCTGTGAATGGTATGAGAAAAATTACAAAGAAAAAGTTAAAATTGAATGGATTGACCAGGGTGGGACTTCTGATGATTTAAAATATGTTGAATCACTTTTCAAAAAAACTCCGGATGGAATAGGCATTGATTTATTTTTTGGAGGTGGCTTAAGTCCATACTTAAAACTTAAATCAGAAGGATTACTTGAAAAATATAAACTTACACAGAATACACTGAAAAGAATACCAAAGACATGTGCTGGAATACCAATTTATGATACAGAATTTTACTGGTATGGTGTTGTCCTTTCCGGTTTTGGTATTCTTTATAATAAAAAGGCATTAAAATTTTTAAATCTACCTGTTGCAATGACATGGAAAGACCTCGGAGATACTCGTTATTATTCATTAATTGGTGCGGCAGACCCAAGACACAGTGGAAGTATGCATATGATGTATGAAATAATTTTACAGGCATATGGATGGGAAGAAGGATGGAGAACAATATTTTCAATAGCAGGAAATACAAAAAATTTTTCAACGAGTGCTTCTGAAGTAGCAAGAGAAACAGCAATTGGAGAAGCAGTTTTATCTCTATGTATTGACTCCTATGCTCTTGCTCAAATTGAAGTAAATGGAAAAGAAAATATGGGTTTTGTTTTCCCTGAAAGTGAAACAGTTATAAATCCTGATTGTATAGGGATTTTGAAAGGAGCACCAAATATTGAAGTAGCAAAAAAATTCATTGATTTTCTATTTACTTATGAGGGACAATTATTATGGATTCAGAAAAAGGGGAAAAAAGGAGGACCAAAAGAATATTCACTCAATAGATTTCCTGTTATGCCTGAAGTTTATAATGAGCCTGATTTAGAAGTGGATATAAATCCATACAAAATTCAAAATACATTAAAATATGATTTTCAACTTGCTACAAATAGATGGAATCTTATAGATGATATGATTGGTTGTTTTGTTATTGATTGTCACAATGAACTCAAAAAGGCATGGTATTTAATTTCAAAAAAAAATGATAGAATTCTAAAAGAGAAATTCTATGAAATCCCTGTTGACAAAAAAATTCAGAGATTTTTATGGGAAAACTGGAAAGACCCGATTTTCAGAAATAAATATATAAACGAATGGACTAATTTTTCTGTTAAAAAGTTTAGAAATCTCATTGTAGAAAGTAAATTTTTGATGTAAATTAAAAATATGGAAAAAGAAATTTTAACAGTTGAAAATGTGGATAAAAGTTATAATGGCAAGGAAGTTTTAAAAAATATTAATTTTTCTGTTTATGAAAATGATTTCTTTTTCATACTCGGTCCTTCAGGATGTGGTAAAACTACTCTTTTAAGAATAATTGCTGGATTTGTTGAACCTGATAGAGGAAGAATTATACTCAATAAAAAAGATATAACAAAAACTCCACCAAATAAAAGAAATATTGGACTTGTTTTTCAGAATTATGCTTTATGGCCACATATGAAGGTAATTGATAATATTGCCTATGGACTTAAAATAAAAAAATATTCAGAAGATTTTATAAGAAAAAGAGTGAAAGAAATAATAAGAATAACAAAACTGGAAAATGTTGAAAATTTTTATCCATCACAGATTTCGGGTGGACAGCAGCAGAGGGTTGCTCTTGCAAGAGTACTTGTAACAAATCCTCAGATTTTGCTTCTTGATGAGCCACTTAGTAATCTTGATGCAAAATTGAGGGATGATTTAAGAAGGGAAATAAAGAGAATACATAAGGAAACTGGAATTACAATGGTATATGTAACCCATGACCAGAAAGAAGCAATGACACTTGGAACAACAATAGCAGTTATGAAAGAAAGGGAAATAATACAGATTGGTTCTCCCTATGAAATTTATACAAACCCTGAAAATTTTTTTGTTGCTTCTTTTATTGGAGATATAAATAAACTAAAAGGGAAAATAGTTGAGAAAAGTAGAGATATAATAAAGGTTGAAACAGCGGAAGGATTTTTCTTCGCTAAATTGAAAAAAGAGATTGCTTCAGAAAATGTTCTTTTATGTTTTAGACCTGAAAGTATATCAGTTATGGAAAGTATAAATAAAATAAAAGGGAAGATGCAGGATTATGAATTTTACGGAGATATTGTGAAAATAAATATAATCACTCAAAAAGATAATACTTTTAGAATTGCAATTTTCCCGGATGATTTCAATAAATATAAAACTGGCGAAAATATTGTTTTTTCAATTAAAGAAGATAAAATAATGGTATTTGAAGAATGAAAAGAAAAATTTCATTTTCATTGATTTTATTATTTTTTCTAATTTTTCTTGTTTATCCTATCAGTTTTATTCTTTACCAGTGTTTTTTCCCCAATGGCAACTTTACACTTAAAATACTTAAAATTGCCATTACAAGTTATGTGATTAGAAAATCAATAATTAACAGTTTCATACTTGGCTTTATTGTAGTTCTGACAACAAGTATAATAGGAATACCACTTGCCTTTATATTTGATAGAATTAACTTTAAAGGCAAATCAACCTTAAGGGTTTTATTTTTACTTCCAATGATTTTAAGCCCTTTTGTAGGAAGTATAGGAATAAAACAGATTCTATCAAGATTTGGAAGTTTAAATATTTTACTTATTAAACTTGGCATAATAAAAGAACCTATATCATGGTTTGGCTCTGGATTTCCCGGGATAGTAATTCTGCAAACACTACATTTATACCCGGTGATGTTTTTGAATATTTCTGCATATTTAAATAATTATGATATATCAGTGGAAGAAGCGTCCTATAATCTTGGAGCAACTACACTTCAAACTTTTTTCAGAATAATTTTTCCAATAATTTTACCTGGATATTTTGCGGCAAGTTCAATAATATTTATCTGGTCAATAACAGACCTTGGGACTCCTCTTATTTTTGAATTTAACAATCTTATCTCTGTTAAAATTTTTTATACACTTAAAGATATAAATACAAATCCTGTTGGTTATGCCCTTGTTTTTATAATTCTTTTCTTAACACTTTTTCTGTTTATTTTCACAAAGAAATATCTTGAGAAAGCACCTTATACAACAGGAAGAACAACAATTCAGGCAAAGGAAAAAGAAATAAGGGGTAAAAAACTTTTTTTACTCTATCTTTCCCTCTTTATAATACTCTTTTTAAGTTTAATCCCCCATTTTTCATTAATATTTTTTTCATTTTCAAAAAAATGGTTTTTTACTGTTCTACCTACTGAATATACAGATGAGTATTACAAAGTAGTTTTCACACATAGATTAACAAAAACAGGAATTTTCAATAGTTTAATTTACAGTTCAATAAGCACAACTTTGGACATTCTTCTTGGATTTTTTATTGGATATATACTTGCAAGATGGAAAATAAAAGGTAAAGGTTTACTTGATACCCTTTCAATGGTTCCCCTTATTATTCCTGGTATTGTTCTTGCTTTTGGATATGTCTCAACTTTTTCCAATACAATTTTTGACCCGAAAAATAATCCTGTTTTTCTCATCATTTTAAGTTATAGTTTAAGGAGATTGCCTTATCTTGTTAGAACTACACATTCCTCATTTTTACAATTAAATAGAGAACTTGAAGAAGCATCTTATTCTCTTGGAGGAAATGAAGGAACAACATTCAAAAAAATTATATTTCCTCTTGTAAGTCCTGGACTTTTTGCAGGTGGAATTCTTGCTTTTGCTTTTTCTCTTATGGAAGTAAGTTGTAGTTTAATACTTGCGATAAGAGAAAAATTTTATCCAATTTCAAAGGTTATATATACACTTGCAGGAAGAGTAACAGATGGTCCAAATACAGCAACTTCACTTGGTGTCATTGGAACTATAATAACAGGGATATGTCTTTTTATATCAACAAAAATATTATCAAAAAAAATTGGAGAATTTTTCCGTATTGGCTGATTGAAATAATAAAAAAGATAAGGTATAATTAAATTGATGATAGATTTTAACAGTCCTGAATGGAAAGAAAGATTAAAAGGAAAAACACCTGAAGAAATAGCAAGGATAGTTGAAGAATATTACGAGAGAAAATATAAAAGAGAATATCCTGTTTTCCCATGGAAAATTCTATTAGGTATAATAATTTTTTTCCTGTTGATTATTGTGGCCCTTCTAATTTTTATGAATTATTTAAAAAAACTTGCTTTTTAAATTTCATCAAGGATTGATTTCAAATATAAAATATCCTGTTTTGCAAAATATTCCCTGTCCCCATTTCTTGGTGCTTCAACACATATAGGTCCTTTATAATTCATTTCTTTAAGCAGTTTTAAAAATTCTCTATAGTTTATAATACCATCTTCAAGAGCGCATGGAGTAAAACTTTCATCCTTACCAATGCTAATTTTAAATAAGTTTTTTAAATGAACATAATAAAGTTTATCTCCACAAATCTTCACTGCTTCACTTATAGATACAGGTTCTTTAATCCAAACTATATTTCCATAATCAAGATTTATTCCAACATGCTTTTTATCAATTAAATCAACGAGTTTTCTTGAACTTTTAAGAGTATCATGAAGATAACACATATGTGTCTCAAAAGCAAAATAAAAATTTAATTCTTCAGCAACATCGCCAAGAATCTTAAATCCTTCAACAGCCCATTCCCATTGTTCCTCTGTTGCAATATTTGAACCATGTTTATCAAATTCAAAATATGAATAAGAGGGGTTTACAAGAACACCTGTCATTGTATTACAAACTGTAAGTTTAAAATATTTTGATGCTTTTTTATAAAAATTAACCGCTTCCTCTATTTCCTTTTCTCTTTTATCCTTTTCAGGTTGCATTAAATTTGGTCCCGGAGCACCAAAAAGGACATATTTAAGTTTTGATTTTTTAGCAGAATTGGCAAGTTTTTCAAGATATTCATTTTCACCCATATTTTTAATTTTACGACGGAATTCAACTCCATCATATCCAAGTTTAACTGCTTTTTCACATATCTCTTCTATTGATTGACCCTGCTCCATATAATTCACATGCATAATAATCGGATTTTCCATTCTAACTCCTTTTTAATTTTTTATTTTAATTTAAATGCTAATACCTGCAATATATCCTGTTGAAAAGCATGTCTGTAAATTATATCCACCTGTCTTTCCATCTATATCAATAACTTCTCCTGTAAAATAAAGTCCTTTTACAATTTTAGATTCCATTGTCTTTGGATTTATTTCATTAACGCATACACCTCCTCTTGTTACCATACTATCATAAAATGGTCTTGTTTTTTTAACTGTTAATTTGAAATTCAGGAGAGAATTCACAAGTATTTTTCTTTCTTCTTTTGTCAATTGATGAACCTTCTTTTCCGGGTCAATATTAGAATATTTTAAAAATTCAAAAATTATTCCTGATGGAAGTAAATTTTTAAAAAGATTTTTTAAGATTTTATTCGAATTTTTTTTTATTTCTCTCTGAATTCGCTTATCAAGAATTTCTTCATTTAAGGCAGGTTTAAAATTTATTACAATTTTTATCTCACCTTTTCCAATATTCTCCGAGACATTACCACTTATATTTAAAATTGCAGGGCCACTTACTCCATAATGTGTAAATAAAACTTCTCCAAACTCTTCTCCAATTTTTTTATTATTTAAAAAAGCACTCACACAAACATTTTTTAAGTTTATTCCCTGCCATTTTTTTATAAAATCTTCCTTAATTTCAATACCGCATAAAGCAGGAACTGGATTTATTATTTTATGACCAAATTTATGAGCAAACATAAATCCATCTCCTTCTGAACCTGTTTCTGGAAAACTTTTACCACCCGTTGCTATAACAACTTTTTCACTTCTTAAAATCCTTTTATCAGTTTTAATTTCAAAAAAATCTTTTTCTTTCTTTATATCAATAACTTTCTCCTTTAAAAAAATCCTTACCCTATTTTTATCAAGAATTTTTCTTATTGTTTTTACAACAACTTCTGCATTTTCACTTTCTGGATATACCCTTTTACCTGTATCAATTTTAAGTTTTAAACCATTATTTTCAAAAAAATTAAAAAGGTCTATATTTGAAAATTGATGGAAAACATTTATAAGAAACTTACCATTTCTGTATTTCAAAAAGTATTCCTCATTCATCTCATTCATATTTGTAAGATTGCATTTTCCTTTTCCTGTTAAAAGAAGTTTTTTACATATCTGCTCATTCTTATCAATTAAAGCAACTTTCTTTCCCCTTTGTGAAGAAAAAATTGCAGAAAAACTTCCAGCAGGTCCTCCTCCTATAACAACAGCATCATATTTTTCATCCATTTTTAAAATTTCCTTCTGTAATACTTCTCGTTTCTGTACTCAACTTCCTCTATTTCATTCTTTTTTATTAAATCATTTATTATTTTTATCTCTCCTTTATTCTCACTTATAAACTCTTCTATTTCTTTTCTGCTCATAGGATGGACAGAAACAATACTTAAAATATCTTTTACCAAATCACCTGTATAACCGAATTTTTCTTCTTTTTTCTCAATAATTTTCACATTTATTCCTTTATTTTTAAACACAATATATGCAAAATCAATCTTTTTTTCTTCAGGAATTTCAATCCATTCTTCTGCCGGTGGTCTTGTAGGATAACCAATATATGCAATTGATGGTTTTATTTCTTTTAAAAAATCTCCTATTTTTTCTATTTCTTCCTCTTTGTCATTAATATTTTTTATAAAAAGTGTCTCTGTTAAAAATTCTCCATTAAACTCTTTTGAAAATATCTTTATCCCTTCAAGTATTTCATTTAAATTTAAACTTTTACAGGGTCTATTTATTTTTTTCCAAATATCTTCGCTTACAGTATCAACTTTTAATGAAACAGTCTCTGCTTTATTTAAATCATCTCTTACATCCTTTCTCCATATCAATGATGAATTTGTAATAACTGCAATTTTTATACCAAACTTTTTTAATCTATCAATTGATTTCCCAAGATTTATATCAAGGGTTGGCTCTCCATCAGGAACAAAACTTATATAATCAATTCTTTTTTCTTTCAAATTTTTAATTACTTCTTCAACCTGTCTTTCTATTTCTTCTGGCATATAAAATTCTTCCCTTTCAATTCTAAAATCAAATGTTTTCCCAATCTGGCAATAAACACAGGAATAACTGCATTTTTTTGGATAAGGTATATTATTTATTCCTAAACTCTTTCCAAATCTCCTTGAAGGAACAGGTCCAAAAACTATTCTTTCCATATGTAGATTATAAATTATTTAAAATAAATGTGAAAATATTATTTTTAAATCATTATTCAGTCGCAACCCAAGCCCTGCTAAAAACATTCTAAGTCATTGAAGGACATACACTTGCGAACCTCGGATGTTTACAACGGGGAGGAGATTGAAAGGAATTAATTTTTTTGATATTATGATTATGTTATTATATTAAAAAGGGTAAAAATGTTTGAAAAAATAAATGGTTTATTAATTTTGATTATTTTTTTTGTTTTATCTTTCTCTTTTATATCTTCAGGCAATTCTTTCATATTATCTTTAAATGGAGAATGGCAATTTTTAATTGAAAACGACAATGAAAATTATGATTATTCAAAAATATTTGAAATTAAAAACTGGGGAACTTTATCAATTCCTGCATTAAAAATAGAAGAAGTAAACTTAGAAAAAACAAAGGCAATCTGGATTAAAAAAACTTTTATTATAAATGAAACACTGGCAAAAAAAGATGCTGTTATTAAGTGGCAACGTATTTATTATGGAGCAGATGTATGGATAAATGGTGAAAAAATTGGTGGAAATATTCTTGTTTCGCCTACATATATTTTGATACCAAGTGGTCTTTTAAAAACAGGAGAAAATTTAATTGTATTGAAAATTAATGCATGGAAAAGCGTTCCTCGTGGTAAAAGTGGTTTCCCTCTTATTCCAACAGGTGCAAGTATTTTTGAATGGGGTTCAAAAAAACCTTATATTGAGGATATCTGGATTGAATTTTACGATAAAATACATATCCAGAAAGTAATTACCTTACCTGATGTAAATAGTAATAAAGTAAATTTCAGATGCTGGTTTGATGTAAAAGAAGGTCTGTCAGGCATCGCTACCATTTCTATAAAAATCAATCCATGGAAAGATGATTCTATAATTTCTGGATATGTGAGAAAAAATTTTCCAGTAAATACTTTAAATGGAAATTATGCAGAAATAGAAGTTCCTGTTAAAAATGCAAAACTATGGGAACCCCAAAATCCTTATTTATATAAAGCAATTATTGAGATTAAACTGGATAATAAATTGTGTGATACTAAAGAAATTAGATTTGGTATGAGAGAATTAAAAGTTAAAGATGGCAATTTTTATCTGAATAATAAAATTTTTTATTTTCGTGGTTCAAATCTTGTAAATGAATGGAGATGGTCAGAAGAATTCAATAAAAATTTACCAACTATAAAAAATTATTTAATTGATATGGCAAGAAAGATGAATTTGAATTCATTCAGAACACATACTCAACCTCCAATTCATAGATGGCTTGATATATGTGATGAAAATGGAATGTTAATCCTTGCAGAATTCCCGATTACATATAATTATCTCAAATTTAATTTTACAGAAGAGGAGCAGGAAATTTTTGAAAGGAACTGTATTGCCGATAGTTTGGCATGGATATCAGAACTGGCAAATCATCCTTCAATTGTTATCTGGGTAGCGACAAATGAATCCCCTTCTGAACAGGAAAAATGGGAACTTGAAAAACTAATCCCTGAGATAAAAAAACTTGACCCCAGCAGAATTGTTATGAGAGCAGGAAAAACCACAAAAGAAATAAAAGATGTTCACCTATATGACGGTTTCTGGTTTGGAGCGGAAGGCGACTTTTACAGGGCTGTAAATAATGTTGCTGAATTCAAAAAAAATGATCCTGAAAAAAGACCGATAACAAATTCAGAATATATTGAAGGATTTCCTCCACATAGAAGATTAAAATGGACTGGCTCTGAAGAGAAAACAGAAGAATCTGAACTTGTTTATGCTCAATTTGGCATGGAACAAACAGAATCAATGAGGAGGGTAAAATTTGATGGAATTTTTCCTTATATGTTTGCTATGTGGACTGAAAGACCAGATAGAACTCCATGGAAAAAAGATTATCCCACACCTATGTTTGCTGCATTGAAAAGTTCTCTTTCTCCTGTAGGTGTAAGTTTAGACATTTTTAATTGTAATTATGAAACAGGACAGAAAATTTCCACTCCTGTGTATGTAATAAATGATACACCATATCGTTCAACAGTAACTCTTACATATTATATAACCTCAACAAATCCTGAATTTCTTGGGAATCCTTCATCTTTTAAAAATCCTATCTTTAAAAAAAGTGAAAAAATCCAGATTACTCCTTATTCTATATATAAAAAGTATTTTGACTGGAATTTACCCGAAAAAAAAGGGAAGTTTTATCTTGCAGTTGTCCTTGAAAAAGATAAGGAGAAAGTTATAAGCCAGCGAATAATAAGAACAATAGAAAAAAACGTTATACCTGAAAAATTAAGAAAAAGAAATATAGTTATTTTAGGTGTGGATTCTTTTCTTGAGAAATATTTGAAAGACAGGGGAATTAATTATACTCACAGTTTAAACTGGAAAGGAAATAATCCTGATTTAGTTTTGATATGGGACGAAAATAAAGTTGATGATGAAGTAAAAAATAATGTTGATATGATAAAAAAATATGTGGAAAATGGTGGGAAATTGCTAATTCTGGTTGAAAAAGAATGGAACTGGAAAAATCTTATTGATTTTAAAATTGAACAAGGACCAAAATATATTGGCACAAAAAGAAGTTCAAGAGCATTTATTAAAAATAAAAATCACCCAATTTTTGAAGGAATTGAAGAAGAGTATTTGAAAAGATGGAATGGGGAATATGGAGTTATTGCAGATGGAACTATTATTGTTGAAAAGACCGAAAAATTTGAAAAAATTGAAACGCTTCTCTGGGTAAATAATGAAAATGACCCTGTGATTGTTGAACTAAATTATGGAAAAGGGAAAATAATTATTTCTTCATGCCTGATAAAAAATAGATTGAAAGAAAACACAGAAATGTTTGACCTTTCAGCAGAAAGAATTTTTCTCAATATGCTTGGATTATAAAATATTTTTTTTTAATAATCAGGAGCAGAACCTAAAATTTCACTTTTTAAATGGTCTGGAATATAACCAAATTTATCCATCATCTCTTCAATTAAATTTTGTGCATCCTTTTTATTTTTTATTTGAGATACTTTTCTGTATAAATAGAATCTCATTGAAGATGATTTAACATAATCCTCTGGTATTTTTATCCTTACCTCTCTAAATTCTTCTTTAATCTTTTCTCCTTTCATTTCACTCATAACTTCCTTCCAGAACTGACAGTACAAATTAAATCCTACTGTCTCAATAAATCCATGTTGCTGTTTACCAAGAATATTTCCTGCTCCTCTAATTTCAAGGTCTTTCAATGCAATTTTGTAACCACTGCCTGGATTATTAAATTCCTGTATTACTTTTATCCTTTCCATTACTTTTTCACCAAGAGGTGTATCAGACGGAAATAAAAAATATGCGTAAGCACGCCATTTCCCTCTTCCAATTCTTCCCCTTAATTGATACAGGTCTGCCAATCCATATTTTAAAGCATTATCCACTATTAAGGTATTTGCATTTGGTATATCAAGCCCATTTTCAACAATCGTAGTTGCAATTAATACATCTATTTTCCCATCTGCAAATTTCTTCATAACTTCTGCAATTTCCTCTGGCTTCATTCTTCCATGAGCAATATCTATCTTAAGCAATGGAACAAGTTTTTGAACTCTTTCTTTAACTCTGTATATATCATAAATATAATTATGAAGATAAAATACCTGTCCCCCTCTTTCATATTCATTTAAAATTGCCTCTCTTACAATATTTTCATTATATTTCCCAACATAAGTTATAACAGATAATCTTCCGGAAGGTGGTGTTTCTATTAAAGAAAGGTCAATCAATCCACTTAAAGCCATATTTAAAGTTCTTGGGATAGGAGTTGCTGTAAGGGTTAAAACATCTATTTTTCTGAATTTTGTTTTTATTTTTTCTTTCTGTAATACACCGAATCTCTGCTCCTCATCAATAACAAGCAGCCCCACATCTTTAAAATCAACATCTTCTTGAAGTAATCTGTGAGTTCCTATTATTATATCAATCTGTCCATTCTTAAGTTTTTCTATTATTTCTTTCTGTTTTCTTTCCGGTATAAGTCGTGAAAGCATCTCAATAATAACAGGAAATTTTGAAAATCTCTCCTTGAATGTTAAATAATGCTGTAAGGCAAGAACTGTTGTTGGAACAAGAACAACTACCTGTTTTCCGGCAAGGACACATTTAAAAGCAGCCCTCGCAGCAACCTCTGTTTTCCCATAACCAGAATCACCACAAACAATTCTGTCCATAATCTTTTCACTCATCATATCTCTTTTTACCTCCTCAATTGCTTTTAACTGGTCTGGGGTTTCTTCATAAATAAATGAATTTTCAAAATCAATTTGCCATTGGTCATCAGGAGGAAATTTAAAACCAATTTCTTTTTTTCTCTGTGTATAAAGTTTATAAAGTTCATAAGCAAGGTCTTTAATTGATTTCTTTACTTTTTCCTTTAAATTCTTCCATGTTTTACTCCCAAGTTTTGATAATCTTGGATTATCACTTCCTATATACTTATGAATTAAACTTATCTGAGAAACAGGAACATATAATCTATCTTTCCCTTCATATTCAATAACTACAAACTCTTCCTCTTTTCCATCTATTTTTATTTTTTCAATTCCTTTAAACATACCAATACCTTCATTTATATGAACAACATAATCACCTTCCTTTATTTCTGTCCAGTTTGAAAGGGGTATTGTTTCATATTTTTTTAAAAGTGGATGTCTTGCTTTATATCTTGAAAAGATTTCATTAATTGAAAGGAATGTTAGATTTTCTTCAAGGATTGAAAAACCACATGATAAATTTCCATTAACTTCTTCAAAATTGAAAAACATTTTATTTTCTTTAAGGATGTTTTTCAATCTTTCAACATCAGATTCATTTTCATAAAAAAGGAAAATTTTCTCATCATGATTTTGCTGCCATACAGGTTTTTCCTGAAATACTTTAAATCTTTCATTTGTTGGAGCAATATTAAAATAAATAAACTTTTCCGCATAACTTAAAATTCTCTCTGTCAAAATAATTGAATTTTTTTTAATTTTTTCAAGGATATTATGGTCAAAAGAAAAAACTTCCCTTTTAATCAAATCAATATTTTCAAATTTTATATCATCCGGATTTACAGAAAAAACAACTTTATTTTTAATTTCCTCAAAGATATCGGAATTTTCTTCACCAGCATAAAATTCACTCAATGGTATAATATTAAATTCATCAATTTTTTCAAATGAAACCTGTGATGAAATCTCAAATCTTCTGATAGATTCAACCTTATTACCTGAAAAATTTATTCTTAAAGGGAAAGGTGTGTTTAAAGGGAAAACATCAATTATACCACCCCTTCTTGCAAATTCTCCAGGCAATTCAACTATTTCTTTTTCTTCATAACCGGAGTTAAAAAGAAAATTAATGAAATAATCCCTCCTTAAATTAATTCCCTTTTTAATTTTACAGATTTTGTCTTTCAAACTGGAAAGTGATGGTATTTTTTTTATAATCGCCTGTGGACTTGAAATGAAAATAAATTTATCGTTTTTTCTTGAAATTTCAATCAATATTTTTACCCTTTCAAAATTTGTTTCTGATATTTCATTTTTTGAAAAATCAAATGGAGGGAAAAATATAACATCTTCTTTTTCTACAAAATTTATAATGTCAAGATAAAAAGTTTCACTCTTTTTTTCATTTGGAAGAACAACAATTATTGTTTTATCTATCTGATTGAAAAGATTTGCAATAAGAAATGAAAAAAATGGGATATTACCTCCAAAAATATTTACATTTTCTCCATTTTTTATTGATTGAAGCGTTTCCCTAAATTTTTCGTTCTCAAGAAAAACATCAATCATATAAAAAATAATACCCCTTTACTTCAAAAATTTAAACAGGAAAATTGAAAAAACTTAATTTATTTTTAATAATTATGGGTCAATCTTTTTTCTGCTTCTATCATTTCCTTTAATCTTTCATAATTATTTTTCAGTTTTTCAAATTCTTTTCTTTTAAAATCAGGGTCTTCAAAAATCTGATAAATAATTGCTCCTTCACAATTTTTAGGAACAGGTAAATTCATTGCAAAACATATTGTAGGAACTATATCAACAAGCCATATTGTTCTTTCAATAATTTTGCCTTTTTTAATTCCCGGACCTTTTGCTATAAATAAACCTTTAAGTGAACCCATACCATATTCTCCTGTTGTCAACTGCCTTCCATGCTCTCCATTTACTTCTGGATTAATACCGTAAATAACATCTCCTATTTTTTCTCCGTAAAGTCCTATAATTCTTGCATCCTGTTTCTTTAATGCAAAAGCAACTGGTTTTTTACCTGTTTTTGGGTCTGTATAATCATAAAGTGCTTTTATTATCTCTTCCTGTATTTTTTCATATTCACTATCCTCTACACATCCATGAATAAATTTACTTTTCAGATTTACATATACATGGACAGATAAAATACCAATTGCTTTTGTTTTTTCCCATACTACTTTTTTTCTTCCAGTTTCAGGGTCTATTTCAGTTACAAGAAGTCCTTTCTTTTCAAGAACTTCATTTACATCAAATTTATAAAATTCATTTTCTATTTTTTCAGTTGGTGTTGCTCCATGGTCTGAAGTTATTATTATCAATGTCTTATTTTCATCAATTGCCTCTAAAATTTTTCCGATCATTCTGTCTATTGAAGCATACATTTCCTCCTCAACCTTTTCAATTTCTTTATTGGTTGAAACTTTATTTATTAATGGATGATAAAAATGGTCAGGACAGTGTGCATGCATGAAAAATAAATCCCATTCTTTATTTTTTAAAAGATAATATGCAATCTCTCCAAGATTTACATGCTGTAAATCCATCATTTCTGAAAGAGTTTTATTATCTATCCATCCAAGAACATAAGCATCAAAAAAAGAATCAGGGACAGGTAATCCATCAAGATTTTCAATTTCTTTCTCAATACCTTCTGGAAAACCAAAACCAGATAATGAACATAAAGGAGTAAAATATACTTTCAAATTTTTTCCATCAGGACTGATTTCAAGAAGTTTGATTTTAAAAACAACTCTTTTAATGCCATTGTTAGTTTTTATTTCAGTATAAATTTTTTCACTCCATTGACCTTTTTTTAAAATTGCAAGTGGCTTTGTTCCATCCTTTTCTTTATAAACACCAAGTGTATCAAATCCACTACCTGAATTTATTAAAAGGAAATACCATGGTGGCTCCTCTGAAATTTCTTCTGACTCTCTAAAATTTATTTTAATCTCAACTTCTTTAAATTCTTTTCCATCAGATAAATTTCTCCATCCATTTATTTCTTTTATTTCTATTAATGTTGCTTGAGGAATTTCTTCTGTTGTAAAAAGTAAATCAGCACTTAAATCACAGACATATCTCCATTCTCTTTTTGTAGTTGTTCTGTATTCATTTATTGCAAGACCAGCACCACCTATCTGTATTCCGTTATTTCCAACAGCATTTGGCCATGTGCTCGGATAGTTTAAAAGTATTGTTTTTTTCCCTATCTTACCTGCAGAATTCCATATATATTCTGCTTTACAATCATCTTTGAAAAAAGCAGCATATCTATCATTCAAATTTTTATTTCTGAAAAGATTAAAACATATTATTCCATGTGTTCCAGGCCAGGTGCCTGTAACAATTGTAGTCCAGTTTGGAGGAGTTATTGTAGGATGAGGGACAAGACAATTTTCTCCCCAAACTCCCTCTTCAATCAATCTTTTTGTATTTGGCATTACACCTTTTTCAACATACTTCTTAATACTTTTAACTATAGGCGCATCAAGACCAATAACCACACATTTTTCAATTTTCATTCTATCCCTCCTTTTTGTTTTCAAAATAACAATTTTATTATTTTTTCATCTGTTTTAACTTCATAAAGAAACTTTAAGATTTTTTCTTTCAATTCTTTCCCTTTTTCTCTGTTCTCATTTATTACATTTTTCAACTGCATAGGGTCCTTTGGTAAAAAATAAAGTTCCTCTCCCTTTACTTTTCCTTTAACTGGAATCCTTTCAATTGAATCAACCGCCTTTATATCAGATTTTTCTCCTTTTTCACTTTCATAAATATAACACCATCCACTCTCATCTGTTATTGTTATTTTTTCACCAGCAGGAGAACCATGAATTATTGAAGGAGAAGAAATAGCAAAATCTCTTATTTTCTTTTTTTCTCTTTTTATTATAGGCAATAAAGATTTCCCATGAATTTCAGATGGTGCTTCAGTATCAGTGATTTCAAAAATTGTAGAAGTAATATCAGGTGGTTGAACAATTGCTTTTATCCTTCTGTGTTTTGCTCCTGGAATATAAACTATCAATGGTATTCTTGTAAGTTCCTCATATAAAGAAGTATAAGTATAATAATTTCCTGTTAGTATTGATTTCCCAATTAAATTGTGTTCTCCAAGATAAAAACCATGGTCAGAAGTGAATATTATAACTGTATTTTGAAGTAGTCCTGTATCCTCAACTTTTCTCATAAAATAACCAAACCATCTATCTACAAGTGAAACTTCTCCTGCATATAATGCTCTACAATGTCTTATTTCCTCATCTGAATAAATATCTGTGCTTCCATACCTTGGATAGATAACTTCTTCTCCTTTATACCCCGGGTCATACATATCAACAAAATATTTAGGTGGGTCCCATGGCTCATGAGGGTCAAATGTATCTATATAAAGGAAAAATTTTTCATGTTGATAGTTTTTCTCAATCCATCTGCTTGCTTCAATAAATGTCTTTGCACAAAAATAATCTTCTTCATACCTTCTTCCTGACACATTTTTAAGATACTGGATAACTGTTGTATATGGATTTCTGAGTTTTTCTGGCTTACAGGGCAATTTAACATCAGTTGGCTCTGTTATATATCTATCATGTTCCTGTCCCCTTATTAATATCCATCCATCAAAATCCCTCTGATAATTCATTCCGGGAGCAAATGGATGAGGAGTATCAAATATTCCCATACTTATATAATTTTTTTCTTTTAAAATCTTTGGAATTGTAATATCATTTTCAGGAAGTGGAGCCCATTTATGATATGTAAATGTAAACTTTCCAGTTAAAATTTCATGTCTTGCAGGAACTGTTGGAAAAGACCCAATGTATGCATTTTCAAAAATAATTGAACTTTCAGCAAATTTATCAATATTTGGTGTAGAAATCCATTTATTTCCATAACAACCTAAAAAATCTCTTCTCAATGTATCAGAAACTACAATAACAACATTCATTCTATCCCTCCTTTTTATATCCAACTTTTTCTGAGATTTCATCACATATTTCTTTTAAAAACTTACCGAATTCTTTTATCTTCCTATCATTTATTCTATAAGAAGGACCTGCTATACCAATAATTCCTATAAGTTTTCCTTCATAATTAAAAATAGGAGCGGCAATCCTCCTTACATCAATTCTTGCCTCTCCATCATCATATGCCCATCCAATTTCCCTTATTTTTTCAATTTCTCTTTTTAATCTATCTTTATTAGTTATAGTTTTTGGAGTAATTTTTTCAATTTTCTTTTTTTCAAAAAAACTTTCAAAAATTTTATTATCATATGCGAGCAAAATTTTACCGGGTGCAGAGGCATGTAATGTGTTATATCTTGAACCAATCTGTGCAATAAGTTTTATTGATTGAGGGCTTTCAATCTTATCTATATATAAAATTGCATCGTTATCCGGAATAATTAATTCAACAGTTTCTTGTGTATACTCACATATTTTTTTAAGATAAGGATTTACAATTTCCCTTAATGAAATGTCGGCTAATATCTTTTTTGAAAATTTTAAAAAACCATAACCAAGTTTATATTTTCTGTTTTCATAAATTATCAATTTTTTCTCAATCAATGTTTTTAAAATTCTGTATAATGTTGTTTTTGGAATTTTTAATATTTTCTGTATTTCGACAGAAGAAAGAGGTCCTTTTGATTTTTCCAGAATTTCAAGAACATCTATTCCCCTTTTTAATAAATTATTTTGTTCCATATTTGGACCTATGATACCAAATATAAATTTATCTGTCAAGCATAAATTTTATTGACTTTAAAAATTTTTTAGTTTAAAATTTTACTCAAACTCTGAAAGATTAATTCCATTGAGGAACAAATTTTTATAGAGGTAAGATGGAGGTAAATATGACAAAAACTCAGATAGCAAAAAAGAAAAAAATAGAAAGGAAATGGTATGTTGTTGATGCAGATGGACAGATTCTTGGAAGATTAGCAAGTAAAATTGCCAAAATTCTGATGGGAAAACACAAGCCTATTTATACACCAAATGTTGATACGGGAGATTTTGTAATTGTAATAAATGCTGAAAAAATAAAAGTAACCGGCAAAAAACTCCGAGAAAAAATTTATTACAAACATACAGGTTATATGGGACATTTAAAAGAAGAAAAACTTATTTCTTTACTGACAAGGAGACCTGAGGCAGTTATTAAATTTGCGGTTGAAGGGATGCTTCCTAAAAATTCCCTTGGAAGAAAGATGCTGAAAAAATTAAAAGTATATAGGGGACCTGAACATCCGCATGAAGCACAAAAACCAGAATTTTTAAATCTTGAGGAGGTTTAACTATGAATAAAATTTATATTATAGATGTAACAAATAGGGACGGTGTTCAAACAGCACATCTTGGACTTGCAAAACTTGAAAAGACAATGATTAACATATATTTAAATCAGATGGGTATTTTTCAGAGTGAAGCAGGATTTCCTTGCACAAGACATGAAATTAATTATTTAAATGCGAATATGATTCTCGTTGAAAAAGGAGTTTTGTCTCCAATAAGAATTTCAGGATGGATGAGAGCAGTTGTAAGTGATGTTGAAGATGCATTTAAAAATGTTCCAAAATTAAAACATGTGAATTTGTCAATTTCAACAAGTGAGCAGATGATAATGGGTAAATTTATGGGGAAGATGGATTTTAAAGGTGTTGTTAAGACAATGGTTGAAGCAGTTAAAGCAGCAAAAGCACTTGGAGCAGAAACAGTTGGTGTGAATGCTGAGGATGCATCAAGGACAAAAATAGAAAATTTAATTGAGTTTACACTCGCTGCAAAAGAAGCAGGTGCAGATAGAATAAGATACTGTGATACACTTGGATATGATACCCCATTTACAATATATGAAAAAATTTATAAACTTGCAGAAAATACAAAAATGCCTATTGAACTTCACTGCCATAATGACCTCGGAATGGCTGTTGCATGTTCTGTTGCAGGAGCAAAAGCAGCAATTGATGCAGGAGTTGATGCATACATAAATACAACAATTAATGGAATGGGAGAAAGAACTGGAAATGCAGATTTAGTTTCCTGTATTCTTGCAGTTAAATATGGTGCAGGAATGGAAAAATATAAACTTGATGAAAGAATTAATCTTAAAATGGCATGGAAAATTGCTCATTATGCTTCATATGCTTTTAAGGTTCCAATTCCAATTAATCAGGTTGGGGTTGGTAAAAATGCTTTTGCTCATTCTTCAGGAATTCATGTTGATGGTGCATTGAAGGACAGGAGAAATTATGAACTCTATGATTTTGAAGAACTTGGAAGAGGAGAACCAGAAATAGTTGAAACAGGAAGAATGATAATACTTGGGGAATATAGTGGAATAAAAGGTTTAAGAAATGTATATGGAAAACTTGAGATTGAATTTAAGGATGATGAGGAGGCAAGAAAGATACTTGAACTTGCAAGATATGCAAATGTCCATAAACAGAAACCAGTCACAGAAGATGAATTAATATTTATTGCAAAATATCCCGAAGAGGCACGACTTATAATGACAATGACACCTTAAAAATGGGAAAAACAATAGTTGAAAAAATCCTTTCAAATCATTCAGGAAAGGATGCAAAAAGAGGAGAAATTGTTCTTGCAAAGGTTGATTTTTTAATGGCTCAGGATGGAACTGCTCCTTTAGTTATTAAAAGTTTTGAAAATCTCGGTATAAATAAAATATTTGATAAAGAAAAAGTTGTATTTGTTATTGACCATAATAGTCCAAGTCCAAATGAAGGGGTTTCCTCTTTACATAAATTAATGAGAGAATTTTCAAAAAAATATGGAATTGAAATATTTGAGGTTGGAGAAGGGGTATGCCATGTTCTTATCCCTGAAAAAGGGAAGGCAAAACCGGGTGATTTAATTCTTGGTGCAGATAGTCATACTCCAACTTATGGCGCATTAAATTGTATGGCAACTGGTGTTGGTTCAACAGATTTAGCAATTGCAATGGCAACTGGTTTTTTATGGTTTAAAGTTCCAGAGACAATAAAAATTGAAATAAGAGGAAAAACTCCATCAGGTGTATTTGGTAAAGATATTGCCTTATATATGGTAAAAAATCTTACAGCAGAAGGTGCTGTTTATAAATCAGTTGAAATAAAAGACAAAACACTGAATTATCTATCAATGGATGAGAGATTTACAATATGTAATTTAACAACAGAAATTGGAGCAAAATGTGGAATTATGGAATTTGACGAAAAAACAGAAGAATATTTAAAAATAAGAGGGATAAAGAATTATCAAGTTGTTTTTCCTGATAAAGACGCAATTTATGAAAAAGAGGTCATTCTTGATATCTCAAATCTCTCTCCTCAAGTAGCAAAACCTCATTCAGTTGATAATGTATGTGATGTAAATGAAGTTGAAGGGATTGAAATAAATCAGGGTTTTATAGGAACATGCACAAATGGAAGAGTAAGTGATTTTGAAATTGCTGCAAGGATACTTAAAGGAAAAAAGATTAAAAAAGGAGTAAGATTAATTTGTACCCCTGGTTCAAGAGAGATTTATATTGAATGTTTAAAAAAAGGGTATATTGAAATTCTTATAGAATCAGGAGCATGTGTAACAAATCCAGGCTGTGGCCCTTGTGTTGGAATCCATCAGGGAATACCTTCTGATGGAGAAGTTGTAATTTCAACTGCAAACAGAAATTTTAAAGGAAGAATGGGAAATCCAAATGCCTTTATATATCTTGCCTCTCCTGCTACTGTTGCTGCAAGTTGTATAGAAGGAAAAATAACAGACCCAAGGAAGTATCTATAAAATGGAAATATTGAAGTTAAAAATGTGGCAGTTGAAGGAATTATATGAAAGAAAAGAAATAAAGCCAAGTGAGGTCGTATCTTTACTTCTTGAAGAAATTTATAAAAAGGATAAAGAAATACACTCATATCTCTATGTAAATGAAAAGGCAATTGATGAAGCAAAAAAGGTTGATGAGAAAATTGTAAAAGGAGAAAAATTAAAAAAAATTGAAGGAATACCGGTTTCAATAAAGGATAATATCTGCACAAAAGATATTCCTACTACATGTGCCTCAAAAATTCTTCAAAATTTTATACCTCCCTATGATGCAACTGTTATTGAAAGATTAAAGGAAGAAGGAGCAATAATTATTGGAAAAACAAATATGGATGAATTTGCTTTTGGTTCCTCAACTGAAAATTCTGCCTTCGGTCCAACAAAAAATCCTTTTGATTATTCAAGGGTTCCAGGTGGTTCTTCAGGTGGTTCCGCTGCAGCAGTTTGTGCTAATTTATGCTTTGCTTCTCTTGGTTCAGATACAGGTGGTTCAATAAGACAGCCAAGTGCTTTCTGTGGAGTTGTTGGAATAAAACCTACTTATGGAAGGGTATCAAGATATGGACTTATTGCTTTTGCCTCCTCTCTTGACCAGATTGGACCTATAACAAAGGATGTAAGGGATAATGCTCTTCTTTTAAAAATAATAAGTGGAAAGGATAAAATGGATTCTACAAGTGTTGATATTGATATTCCTGATTATACTGAATTTTTAAAAGGTGATATAAAAGATATGAAAATTGGAATACCAAAAGAATATTTTATTGAAGGAATAGATGAAGAAGTTAAAAAAAAAGTTTATGATATTATAAAAATTCTTGAAAATGGTGGTGCAAAAATTGAAGAAATTTCTTTACCTCATACATCTTATGGTATTGCAACTTATTATATTATTGCGACAGCAGAAGCAAGTTCAAATCTTGCAAGATTTGATGGAGTTAAATATGGATATAGAAATAATGATTATAAAAATTTGATGGAAATGTATATGAAGACAAGAGGTGAGGGATTTGGAGATGAAGTTAAAAGAAGAATTATTCTGGGAACTTATGTTTTATCAAGTGGTTATTATGAAGCATATTATTTAAAGGCACAGAAAGTCAGGACATTGATTAAAAAAGATTTTGAAGAGGCATTTAAAAAAGTAGATGTAATAATAACTCCAACAACTCCTGAACTCCCATTTAAAATTGGAGAAAAGAAGGATGACCCATTAAAGATGTATTTATCGGATATTTTTACAGTGAATGTCAACCTTTCAGGACTTCCCGGAATGAGTTTGCCAGTTGGTTTTTCCTCTTCAAATTTACCAATTGGAATTCAAATTATAAGTCCATATTTTAGAGAAGATATTATGATGAAAGTTTCCTATTTTATTGAAAATGAATTGGATGGAGGTAAAAATGGTTAAATTTTTTACAAGAAGGAGTTTTATTGCAGGAATTTTATTTTCAATACTGGTTGCTTTTGTTGACCATTATTCAACAGATGTAGTTCATGCCTCTTTTATGGCTATTGACCATATGCCCTGTGGAGCAATTTTTATATTTTTCTTACTTGTTTTTTTAATCAACACAATTTTAAAAAGGATAAATAAAAAAATTGCTTTTTCATCAGGTGAATTACTTACAATTTATTCAATGATGCTTGTTGCTTCTTCTGTAACTGAGATGGGATTTGGAAGCCAGATATTACCAATTATATCTGCACCCACTTATTATTCAAGTTCTGAAAATCAATGGGACACTTTGATTATACCATATTTAAAAAAATATTTAATAGTTACTGATGAAAAGGCAGTTAAATATTTTTATGAAGGATTGCCAAAAGGTATGTCAATTCCATGGAAAGTATGGCTTTTACCTTTATTGGTCTGGTTACCATTTATTTTTGTTCTTTACTTTGTTATGATTTGTGTCGCATCTATTTTAAGAAAACAATGGGCTGAAAGAGAAAAACTTGTATATCCTTTAACAATTTTACCAAGAGAAATGGTAGAAGAAGGAAAAGGTATTTTACCGAAATTTTTTAAAAACCCATTAATGTGGTTTGGTTTTGCAATTGCATTTATAATCGGGACTTCTGTTGCTTTGAATTTCTATTTTCCTGCTTTCCCCAAAATTCAACTTGTAAAAAGTATACCAATATTTAGAAGAACATTAACTTTGACCTTTAGAGTGAGTTTCCCTGTTATGGGTTTTGTCTATTTTGTTAATCTTGATGTTGCTTTTTCTCTTTGGTTTTTCAATCTTTTATTTAAAATTATAAAAGGATTTTTTAATATTGCAGGAATTGCAAGCACTGAAAATGTTGGGATTTATGGATGTTCAGGAGAAGCAATTTTTGCGCATCTTGGGATGGGAGCAATGATAATGATGGTTGGTTATAGTTTATTTTTATGGAGAAGTCATTTAAAGGATGTGTGGAATGGGGCAATTGGTAAGAAAGTTGATGATAGTGATGAAATTTTATCTTATAAAAGTGCTTTCTGGGGAATTGTATTTGGTTCTTTATTTATGATACTCTGGCTTACATTTTCAGGAATGAAATGGTATATTTCTATTTTATTTTTAATTTTTGCATTTATAATATGGATAACTTTAACAAGAATTGTATGTGAAGGTGGAATACCAACACTTGTTGCAACAACAATTGCTTCAGTCCAGATTGTTTCTATGTTTGGTTCAAAAAATCTAACTCCTTTTACAATTCTTGCACTTGCTCTAACCTATATTTATGCTGCTGACTTAAGAACATTTCCTTTAGCAAGTTCTTCAATGAGTTTAAAAATAATAGAAAATTCTGAAAAAAATAGAAGGGTCTTTTTCTGGGCGATATTTCTGGCAATAATCATAAATATTATAACAACATTAATTCTGGAACTTAAACTTGCTTATAAATATGGAGGTATAAATTTAACAAATTGGTATTTTGTGGGTGGACCTCAGGCACCATATAAATATGCTGCTGATATTATAAAAAATCCAACAACTTCTAATAAGATTGGATGGTTATGTAGGGCAATTGGTTTTATAACAATGGGAATATTAATTTTTGCAAGACAGAATTTCTTATGGTGGCCATTACATCCAATTGGTTTTCTTGTTGGTCCTGTGTGGCTTATGGACCAATTATGGTTTTCTATATTTGTTGTATGGCTCATTAAAAAACTGATTTTAAAATATGGAGGAGTTGGAATTTATAACAAATTTAAATATTTCTTCCTTGGACTTCCTTTAGGTCTTTATACATGTGCTGGCATATGGTTTATTATTGATTTATTTACAGGTAGACAAGGAAATAGTATTTTCTGGATTTAGTTATGGAAATTGAATTAAGAAAGATTTTAAATGTTGAAAAGATTAAAGAAAATTTCAAAAAAATCAGTTCAAAAAAAATTCTTGTGATTGGAGATATTATACTTGACAATTTCATTTTTGGAGAAGTTGAAAGGATTTCTCCTGAAGCTCCTGTTCCTGTTGTTGAAGTTAAAGATGAAAAATTTATGCTTGGTGGAGCAGGTAATGTATCCTTAAATATAAAAAGTATGGGTGGATATGTTTTTATAATTTCTTCTATTGGCAATGATATTAATGGGAAAATATTGGAAAAATTGATTGAAAAAGAAAATATTGATTATTTTTTTATTGAAAGAGAATTGCCAACAATTATAAAAACAAGAGTTATTGCAAAAACTCAGCAACTTGTAAGAATAGATAGGGAAAGAATAGAATATTTAAATGAAAAGGAAGAGAGTAAAATAAAAAATTTTATCTCAGAAATAATTGATGAATTTGATTGTGTTGTAATTTCTGATTATGGGAAGGGTTTTATAACAGAAAAAATTATGAAGTTTTTAAAAAATTTTAATAAGAAAATTATAGTTGACCCAAAACCAGGCCACTTCAATTTTTATAAAAATGTTTTTTGTATTACTCCAAATCAAAATGAGGCAATTGCTGGAATGGGGAAATTAAAAGTAAAAAATTTTGAAGAACTTGTCAAGGTTGGAATTGAAATTATTAAAAAATTAAAATGTGAAAATTTAATAATAACACTTGGTAAAAATGGTATGCTTGTTTATGAAAATAAAGACATATATCATATACCTTCAGTTGCAAAGGATGTTTATGATGTTACAGGAGCAGGTGATACTGTTTGTGGTATATTTTCTTTATATTTTTCTTTAAGTGGGAATATTCTTGAAAGTGCAATTGTTTCAAATTTTGCAGCAGGTATTGTTGTTGGAAAACTTGGAACAGCGACAACAAATCAAAAAGAATTTATTGAATTTTTTGAAGAAAATTATAAAAATATTTCTATAGAGAAGATAAAATGAAAGAAAAAATAATCTGTGTTATCCCTGCAAGATATGCTTCTGAGAGATTGCCTGGAAAGGTTCTTTATGAAATAAATGGAAAGTCAATTCTTCAAAGGGTATATGAAAGAGCAAAATTATGTAAAAAATATTTCTATGAAATAATTGTTGCAACGGATGATGAAAGAATAAAAAGGGAATGTGAAAAATTTGGAGCAAAAGTTATTTTTACATCTCCTTATTGTAAAAGTGGAAGTGACAGAGTTGCTGAAGTTGCGAAAAAAATTGATTGTGATATAGTTGTAAATCTTCAGGCAGATGAACCATTTATACCAAAAGAAGCGATAGAAAAGCCAGTTATTGAGTTGATGAAAAATAAAAAAGAATATGTTGTAACTTCATTGACAAAAATAAGAAAAAAAGAAGAACTTTATGATACAAATATAGTTAAGACAGTTATAGACAAAAATAATTATGCTTTATATTTCTCCCGCTCTTTAATACCCTATCCAAGAATCTATTTTTCAGAGGATAACTTAACAAAAAACAAAAAAGTTATCTTTTACAAACACATAGGTATTTATGTTTTCAGGAAAAGTTTTCTTTTAAAATTTGCCTCTTTACCATTATCATTCCTTGAAAATATTGAAAAACTTGAACAGTTGAGGATTATTGAAAATGGATATAAAATTAAAACAGTTATAGTAAAAAATGATTCTCCATCTGTTGATAGTTTAGAAGACATTAAAAGGATAATGAAGGAAAAGAAATATGAGTAAAAAATTTATTTTTGTAACAGGAGGAGTAGTTTCTTCTCTTGGGAAAGGTATTGCCTCTGCTTCTATTGGTGCATTACTTGAAGCACATGGATATAAGGTAACTTTTTTGAAATTTGACCCGTATATAAATGTTGACCCTGGAACAATGAGTCCATTTCAACATGGTGAAGTATATGTTACTGATGATGGAGCAGAAACAGACCTTGACCTTGGACATTATGAAAGATTTACAAATGCAAAAATGAGTCATAAAAATAATGCAACAAGCGGTCAGATTTATTATTCTGTTATTGAAAAAGAGAGAAAAGGAGAATATCTTGGTAAAACAGTTCAGGTTGTTCCTCATATAACAAATGAGATAAAAGAGAGAATTTTTGCTCTAAAAAAGAATGCAGATATAATAATAACTGAAATTGGTGGAACTGTTGGAGATATTGAAAGTTTACCATTTCTTGAAGCAACAAGGCAGATACAGATAACTTTGCCAGAAGAAGATACACTTCATATACATTTAACTCTTGTTCCATATATTAAAGCAGCAGATGAAATTAAAACAAAACCAACACAGCATAGTGTGGGTAGATTGAGGGAAATTGGGATACAGCCAAAAATTTTACTCTGCAGAACAGAAAAAGAATTAACAGATGATATAAAAGAAAAAATCGCTTTATTCTGTAATGTAAAAAAAGAGGCGGTTATTCAGGCGATTGATACAGACCTTATTTATGAGATTCCTTTAATATTTTCAAGGGAAAAACTTGATTTAATTATTTTGAAGTATTTGAATTTAAAAAGAAGAAAAAATAAGGACCTCAATAAATGGAAAAAAATAGTAAACATATTAAGAAATCCTGAAAAAGAAATAAAAATTGGGGTTGTTGGGAAATATATAAAACTTCAGGATTCCTATAAATCAATATATGAGGCACTTATTCACGGAGGGATTGCGAATAAATGTAAGGTTATTTTTGAAAAGGTTGATTCAGAGTTGGTAGAAAAAGAAGGTGTTGAAAAATTTTTAAAAGATGTATCAGGAATAATAGTTCCAGGAGGTTTTGGCATTAGAGGAACAGAAGGAATAATTGAAAGTATAAGATTTGCAAGGGAAAACAAAATTCCATTTTTAGGTATATGTCTTGGCATGCAGTGTGCAACAATTGAATTTGCAAGAAATGTTTGTGGACTTTCTGATGCTTCAAGCACTGAATTTAATCCAAAAACAAAAAACCCTGTCATTTATTTGCTTCCAGAACAGAGAAGTATAAAAGAAAAAGGTGGAACAATGCGTTTAGGTGCCTATCCATGTATTTTAAAAAAGGGGACAATATCATATAAAGTATATAAAAAAACAAAAATTTATGAGAGACACAGACATAGATATGAGTTTAATAATAAATACAGAGAACTGTTTGAAAAAAATGGTATTATTATTGCAGGCATATATCCTGAAAAAGATTTGGTTGAAATTATAGAATTAAATGAACACCCATTTTTTGTTGCAGTTCAATTCCATCCAGAATTTAAGTCAAAACCATTTAAACCACATCCATTATTTTCTGCCTTTATAAAATCAGCAATTAAATTCAATTCTTAATTCCAAAATTTTTTAAATTTTCTAAACTTTTCTTCAATGCTTCAAATGGGTCAATTGTAGGATTGTCCATTTCAATAAGAACATATTTTACTTTTGCTTTTTTACATGCCTTTATAATTCTTTCCCAGTTTAAATTTCCATCTCCAATTGGTGGCATAACCTGTTGATTTTTAATTATTCCCATGTCCTTAAAATGAACCTGACTCACCCTTCCTTTATATTTTTCAATCCAATATGAAGGGTCTCCTCCTCCATATTGAACCCAGTAAGTATCAATTTCTGCCTCAAGTTCTAAACAATTATCAAACAAAATCTCAAGCCCTGTTTTTCCATCATATCTTTCAAACTCAATCCCGTGATTATGATATCCGAGAATAAGCCCATTTTCTTTAATTTTTCCTATTATTCTATTAAATTCTTCAGCAACCTTTAAATATCCCTCTTTATTGTGCAATTCAAGCGGTAATCCTGGACAGAAAATTGCTTCACAACCAAGAATTTTATGTTCCTCAATAACTTTTTCCGTCTCTTTAATAATTCTTTCATAACCCGTATGAGTGGAAACAGCAATTAACCCTGTGTCATCAAGTATTTTTTTTAGTTCCTTTACATCTTTTGGCTCACTTACTGCAGAAATCTGAACATATCTATAACCAATTTCTTTAACTCTTTTTAATGTATTGGTAGTTGCTTCAACTGATTTACAGGAGTCCCTTAAAGTATACAATTGAACTCCGCATTTCATTTTTCCCTCCTCTTTTTTAAAATTTATTATTGTTTTTTCTTACCGAATAAAGAAAATTTTTTCTTTTCTTTTCTCTCTTCTTCAACGGGTTTCTCTACTTCTGTTGTCTTTTCTGTTTCTGCCACTTTTCTCTGTTTTGCTCTTTTCTTGAAAATCCCTTTTTTCTTTTCAGGAACTTGAGTTTTTTCTTCCTTTTCTTCTTTAACAACAATCTTTTCCCTTTCCTGTTTTTCTATTTCTTCATATTCTGGATATATACCATATTTTTTAACAAGTTCAATTACATGACAATATTGCTGGAAACTTACATCTTTTGGAACAGAATGGTCTGAATGATAAATATATCCACCATTTTTCTTTGCAACTTCAAATTTTCTCTTTATTTCCTCTTCAATTTTTGTTGGATCCGGGTCTGACATCAATCTCACATCTATCCCACCCATAAAAGAAAGTTTATCTCCATATTTTTCCTTCAATTCAATTAAATCCATTCCTGCTTTAACTTCAAGTGGCTGGAGACAATCAAGACCAACTTCAATTAAAATTGGTATCAATTCTTTTACATTTCCACAACTATGAAGAAAAACTTTCATCCCTTTTGAATGAAAATATTCATAAACAATTTTATCTGCTTCATAGTGTGTTTTCATATATGTATCAGGAGAAAATAAAAGTCCATTTCTATATCCCATATCATTAAACATAAAAGCACCATCAAATTTAAATCCATTTCTTATCATTAAATCAGCCATAACAAGAGTAAGTTCTGCAAGAGTCATAATCATTTCTTTAACCCAGTCAGGGTCTTCAACCATTGTTATTAAAAGTTGCTCACTTTTCATATAACCTTGTAAAATATCATATCCATATCCACCTGAAAAAACACAGAATTTCCCTTCTTCATAAGCAGTTTTATTCCTTGCCAAACCAGTTGCCCAGTCAACACGTGTAAAGTCAGGCATTAACAATTTTTTTATTTCCTTCCAGTCATCTTTTGTTTTTATAGGCCAGTCAATTATTTCTGGAGTTGTTGAATAGTCCCTGTGATTCCTTCTTTTCCCTCCGGTTGGTGTTGTTGTTATGATATATTCTTCGTTTTTTTCTATAACTTTAACAGGAAATCTTGGAGTTGTATCTGCACCAAAAAATTCAAATTCATATCCAAAATATTCTGCTGGGTTTGTATCTTCTGGAAGCCCTTCTTTATACCATCTTCTTACAGTTGCTCCCCATGGACTATCATGTATTGGAACTCTATCAGGGATTTGATGATTTAAAACTCTTAATATTCTTTCTCTACTTGTCATCTTTCCTCTCCTTTTAAATTTTTTATTTCAATTTTTCTTTTTTTCTTTCCAATTATATTTATTTTTACCCAAATTATATTTTTTGGCAAATTTTTTTTTATTTTTTCAGCCCATTCAATTAAAATAATCCCTTTATCAATATAATCTTCCCACCCAATATCAATAAGTTCATCAAAATCTTTAATTCTATAAAGGTCAAAATGAAAAATGGGTATTTTGCCTTGATATTCGTTTACTATAATAAAGGATGGACTATAAACATCTGAATTAGAAAAATGTTTAACAATACCTTTTATAATCGTTGTTTTTCCGCTTCCAAGTTCTCCAATAAATCCAACAATATCACCTTTTTTTAAATATCTTGCTATTTTTTTTCCAAGTTTTATTGTTTCTTTTGGACTTTTTGTGTAATATATCATAAAAAGATTTTACTTTTTATTTTAAAAAAGGTAAAATATATATGCCTGTTCCGGTCGCGGAGATTAGAAACCCTTGAGCCAACGACCTATAATTGGGAGCCAAGGCCGGATGGGGCTGACAGGTTCGCCAGAGAGCGAAAAGTCAAAACCATCCGGGGAGGCACCCACCTTAAATTACGGGTCTCAAAGGGAAAATCTCTACGCCGGAACGGGCTTTTTAATCTTCTTTTTCTCCAGAGGGGTCAACATGAACAGATACTTCTGAATTTTCAATTTTCTCCTTTAACTTATTTTGAAGAGAAAAAGCAATTTCATGTGCCTGTTTTAAAGTTAAATTTTTTTCTACTTCTATATGGAGAGATATAATTTTTTTATTCCCATAATCATGAACCCTTAAATCATGAGAACTTATAATTTCTGGAGTTGAGGATATAATTTTATCTATTTCATTAATAATCTCTTCATTAGGTGCTTCTCCTATCAATGAACTTGATGTTTTTCTAATTAAATCAAAAGAGACCCATAAAATAAAACAAACAACAATTACTCCAAGTATTCCATCTAAAAAATAAATACCCTTTTTGATAAAAATAAGACCAAAACCAACAATTAATGAAGCAATTCCATCTAATCTATGATGCCATCCATCTGCAATAAGAATTTCTGAATTTATTTTTTTACCAAGGAAAAAGGAAAATCTTGTCATCCATTCTTTAAAAAGAAATGAAAAAAACATAAAAAGAATTACAAAAATATTTGGATTTATTATATGGGGATGTATAATTCTTGTAATAGAAATTTTTGCAAGGTCAATACCAGCAAAAATTAATAAGAAAGCGATAATTAAAGTTGCTATTTTCTCAATTCTTCCATGACCAAATGGATGTTTTTCATCTGCTGGTTTTTTACTTAATTTAAAACTTATTACAACTACCAAAGAAGTTAAAACATCTGAAAGTGAATGGAATGCCTCTGCAATTAAAGAGATACTTTTTAGAATAACACCAAATATAAACTTAACACCAAAAAGAAAAATATTACCTATAATACTTACCCATCCCTCAATATAACCATAATATTCTCTACTTTGATTATTTTTGATTAATTTGTTGAACATTTATGAGAAAAGGACTTCTTTTGCTTTTTCTATTCCCTTTCCTATGTCAACCTTATATCCAAATTTTTCAAGTTCAATTCCAAGAGCAGTTATAGCAGTTAAAACATCAAATTCATCCTGCCATCCAAGATGAGAAATTCTTACAATTTTTCCCTTTAATTTATCCTGACCACCTGCAATTGAAATACCATAATTTTTCCTTATAAATTTTATAATTTGGTCTCCATCTATTCCATCGGGTAATAAAATTGCAGTTAAAGCATCTGAGGGAGAAGAAGAAAGAAGAGAAAGGCCCATTGAAATAATTGCTCTTCTTGTTGCTTCTGCTCTTTTTTTATGCTCTTCCCATATTTTTTCAAGTGTATATCCCTTTATAATTTCAATTGATTTTTTTAAGCCAACTATTAAAGATACAGGGATTGTAAATGGAAAATCAAATTTTTCAAGTGTCTTTCTATACTTTTTTAAATCAAAGTAATATTTTGGTAAATCTGAATTTTTTGTTTTATTCCATGCCTTTTCACTTAAAGATATAAAAGAAAGTCCTGGTGGTAGCATAAATGCCTTTTGTGAGCCAGTAATTAAACAATCTATTTTCCATTCATCCATATAACAGGGAATTGCTCCAAGTGAACTTATTGCATCAACAACAAGAATTATATCTTCAAATTTTGAAACAATCTCTCCATAACCTTTTACATCAAAATGTGTTGCTGTTGATGTTTCGCATAAATTTACAAATACACCTTTTGCATCTTTATTCTCTTCAATAATTTTTTCAAGTTCTTCTTTTTTAAGAGTTTTTCCCCACTCAACCTTTACATCAACAACATTAAGTCCATATGCTTTCCCTATTTCAGCAAATCTTTCTCCAAATTTACCACCATTTATTACTATTATTTTTTCTCCTTTTGAAAAAAGATTAACAATACTTGCTTCCATTGCTCCTGTTCCAGAAGATGCCATAATTAAAACATCATTTTTTGTTTGAAATAAGTATTTTAGACCTTCAAAGACATCCTTTGCTATACTTAAAAATTCTTCTGTTCTATGATGCATAATTGGTTTTGCCATTTCAAGTAAAACTTCTTCAGGAATACTTGTTGGACCCGGTGTAAATAATTTATGTTTTTTCACATTATCCTCCTTTTAAATAATTGCATGTTTTAAAACTTCTTTTATATCTTCTACTTCAATTATTTGGAGTGATTCTTTAACTTTTTTGGGTATTTCAACAAGGTCTTTGTCATTTTCTTTTGGAATTATTACTTTTTTTATTCCAGCCCTATGTGCAGCAAGTATTTTTGCCTTAAGTCCTCCAATTTTTAAAACTTTACCCTGCAATGTTATTTCACCTGTCATTGCAACATTTGGGTCAACAGGTTTTTTTGTTAGACAGGAAACCAAAGCAGTAACAATTGTAACTCCAGCAGAAGGACCATCTTTTGGAATTGCCCCTTCTGGAACATGAATATGAATATCTATTTCTTTATAAAAATCAGGATTAATTCCAAGTTCTTCACTATGAGCACGCACATAACTTAAAGCAGCACGGGCAGATTCCTTCATAACATCTCCAAGTTGTCCTGTAAGTATTAAATCTCCTTTCCCTTTCATTGTTAAAACTTCAGTAAATATAATTTCTCCACCATATTCAGTCCATGCCATACCTGTTGCAACTCCAATTTTATTATCTTTTTCTATCTCAAGTGAAGTATATTTTTCAGGTCCTAAGTACTTTTCTATATTTTTTGCTGTTATTAAATACGGTCCTTCTTTTCCTGTTTCAACAATTTCTTTTGTTACCTTCCTGCATATATTTGCAATTTCCCTTTCAAGATTTCTAACTCCTGCTTCCCTTGTATAATTCTTTATTATCTTAAAAATTGCTTCATCTGAAATTTTTAAATTATTTTCATTCAAACCATGCTCTTTCATCTGCCTTGGAAGAAGGAAATTTTTTGCAATTTCTTTTTTTTCCCATATTGTATATCCAGGAAGTGATATAACTTCCATTCTATCTAATAGTGGTGGTGGGATTGTAAATTCTGTATTTGCTGTTGTTATAAATAAAACTTTTGATAGGTCAAATTCAACTTCAAGATAATGGTCAGAAAAGTTTTTATTCTGTTCAGGGTCAAGAACTTCAAGTAATGCACTCGCAGGGTCTCCCCTAAAGTCCTTTCCAAGTTTATCAATTTCATCAAGTAAAAATACTGGATTGTTAACACCTGCTTTTCTCATTGATTGTATAATTCTACCAGGTAAAGCACCAATATAAGTTCTTCTGTGACCCCTAATTTCTGCCTCATCCCTTATACCCCCAAGTGAAACCCTTACAAATTTTCTACCAAGAGCACGTGCTATTGATTTACCAAGAGATGTCTTACCAACTCCAGGCGGTCCAACAAAACAGAGAATTGGACCCCTTAATGAATCAGTTCTTTTCCTAACTGCAAGATATTCCAAAATTCTTTCTTTAACCTTTTCAAGTCCATAATGGTCTTCGTCAAGAATTTCTTTTGCATGCTTTATATCAAGATTATCTTCTGTAGATATACTCCATGGTAAACTTACAAGCCATTCAATATATGTTCTTGATACAGTTGCTTCAGGTGAAAGTGGCATCATTTTACTGAGACGATTTAACTCTTCAAGTGCTTTTTCCTCAACATTTTTAGGCATATTTGCCTTTTTAATTTTTTCCTTCAATTCAGCAATTTCAGGAGTTTCTTCTTCTTTCCCAAGTTCTCTCTGTATCTGCTTGAGTTGTTCAGTCAGTATATATTGCCTCTGTGTATCCTCTATTTTTTTAACAACTTTATCCTGAATTTTCTTCTGAACTTCAAGAACTTCAACCTCCCTGTTTAATATTTCAATAAGTGCTTTTAATCTATCCTTTAAAGATATTGTTTCAAGAACAACTGCCTTATCTTTAAGTTTTAATGGTAAATATCCAGCAATTGCATCACATATTTTTGAGGAATTGTCCATTGTTGAGATTGTTGTATATAATTCTTTTGGGACAGACAAATTTAAATTGAGATACTTTTGTAATAAATCAAGTAAAACCCTTGTTAATGCCTCTGTTTCAGTATCTGTTTGATACTCTTCCTTAATAAAATCAAAATTTACTGCAAAATAATTCTTATAAGTTAAAAATTCAGTTATTTTAACTCTTTCAATAACCTCAACAAGTATTTTCATCACTCCTGTTGTTTCCCTTAAACTCTGAATTACTTTTGTAAGAACACCTGTTGAATATATATCCTCATATTTTGGGTCTTCAATATTTGGGTCTTTCTGAAAAACAACAATAAGATTACCTTCATTTGAAATTGCCTCTTCAACACTATTCAATGATTTTGCCCTTCCAACAAAAAGGGGAACAACCATATTGGGAAAAATTATAAGGTCCCTCAATGGTAAAGCAGGAGCATTTTTTCTTTTTATTTTAGTTTCAAGTTTTTTTAATATAGCCATTTTTATTTTTTAAGTTTGGTTGGTTCTATTATTTTATCAGCAAGGCCATACTCAATTGCTTCTTCAGAACTCATAAAATAATCTCTTTCTGTATCCTTTTCTATTTTTTTAATTGGCTGTCCAGTATGTAATGATAGAATTTCATTTATTATCTGTCTCAATCTTATCATTTCCTTTGTATGAATACTTACATCTATAACACTTCCTTCTACTCCACCCCATGGTTGATGAATTAAAACTCTACTATGCGGAAGTAAAAATCTTTTTCCTTTTGTCCCTCCTGCAAGTAAAACTGCTCCCATACTTGCTGCCTGACCTATACAATAAGTGCATACATCACAAGAAACATATTGCATTGTATCATAAATTGCAAGCCCTGCTGTTATTGAACCACCTGGAGTATTTAAATATAGATGAATATCTTTTTTTGGGTCTTCATTCTGCAAAAAGAGTAATTCAGCAATTATAATATTTGAAACATGGTCGGTTATTGGAGAGCCAAGAAAAATAATTCTATCCTTCAATAAACGAGAATAAATATCATATGCTCTTTCACCTCTTTCTGTTGTCTCAATCACATATGGTATAAGTTGTTCTTTCATATTTTTTTATTCTCCCCTGGTAAAACAATCCTTTCTATATAATTGATATTATCTTTAACAATTTTATATGCCTTGTCAATTCTTATTTCATCTCTTATATTTTCAATCTCTCCATTTTTCAAAAGTTCATTTTTAATTTCATCAAATGGCCTTCCAAGATTTCTGCTAAAAATTTCTATCCTTTCATCTATCTCTTTTTCATCAACATTTATATTTTCAATTTCTGCTATCTTATCAAGTATAAAATATTTTTTTACCTCATTTTCAGCATATGGTTTAACAATCTTAAAAATCTCATTTGCATAATTCTCTATTTCTTCTTTTGTTTTACCCCTTAAATCTATCCTTCTTAACTGGTATTCTGTATATTTAGATGCTCTTTTATTGATAAGTTTTTCAGGTAATATAAATTTTGAATTTTTAAAAAGTTGGTCCCATAACTGATTTTCCTCCTCAATTTTTGCTTTCTCTATTTCCCTTGCCTCAAGTTCTTCTCTAATTCTTTTTCTCCACATATTTCTTTTTTCAAGGTCAATTATAGAAGCAGCAAATTCAGGTCTTTTTTCAAGTTCTTTAAGTGCATTTTCTACATCTTTTTCTTCTACCTTTTTAGGTTCAACTTTTTTTACAGATATTCCCTTATATTTCTTTATTTCAACATTTGGCTTTAATTCAATCCCAATTTTAAATGAGAGTTTTTCATCTGTAAATTCAACATCATAAATTTCGGGTTCAATTATAGGAGTGTAATTTTCTTTTTTTACTGTTTCAACATAACTTCTTGAAACAAGATTTTTGAAAATATTTTCTCTTATTAAATCCTGAAATTTCCTTTCAATTATATTTCCTGGAACTTTACCCTTTCTGAAACCCTCAACTTCTGCCTCTTTTTTAATTTCATCTATTACCTTCTTTTTCTCTTCCTCAATTTCCTCCTTCCCTATTTCAAAAAACATTTCAACTTCAATCTCATTTTTTCTATTTATTTCAACTTTCATTTATTTCTCCTTTGGATAGCGGGGTACGGGAATCGAACCCGTATCCTCAGCTTGGAAGGCTGATGTTTTACCATTAAACCAACCCCGCATCTCCTTTATTAAGACAAAGGTGGGCAGGGAAGGATTCGGCGCCTCCGCCCGTTTTTATTTTATTCGCTTACCGCGAATACGGGCTACGGTCGGCCATCCGGCACTGAAATTGCTTCTATTGGTCGCAATTTCAAAACGTGCCTCCTTTCGAATCCTTCCACATACCCTAAACTAATTTTTTTCAATTTTCAGATACAGTTTATCAAAGAACCAAAGGTGGGCAGGGAAGGATTCGAACCTCCGAAGGCATAAAGCCGGCAGATTTACAGTCTGCTGCCATTGTCCACTCGGCCACCTGCCCATATATTTTATAATTATACCATAAAATTTTTAAAAATTCAAGTCATTTATGAACCCTTTCAATATATTCTTTTGTTTTTGTTGATACCCTTACAGTATCTCCTTCTTTTATAAATTGAGGAACAAGTATTTCCATTCCATTTTCAAGGACTGCGCTTTTCCATGTGCTATCTGTATCTCCCCTTATACCTTCACCTGTTGTAACAACTTTTAAATCCACATATTCTGGTATAACAACACTTATTGGATTACCTTCATAAATCTGGACAGTTAATTTCACCCCTTCTTTTATAAAATCCTTAAAATCGCCAATAGTATGCAGAGGCAATTCAATTATTTCAAATGTTTCTGGATGTATGAAATATAAATTTTCATTATCAGAATAACTGTATTCCATTTCAAGTTCTTCTATCTCCAGATCTTCAATCTTTTCATCAGGGCTTACCCTTAAATCATAAACATGACCTGTTTTTAAATCCTGAAGTTTAAGATGTGTATAACTTGAAAATTGCGCTGTCCTTGCCTTTGTTTCAACCTCAAGAACTTTATATAATTTACCTTCCCTTTTTATAATCTGTCCAGTTCTTAATTCAGATGCATTTACCATACTAACCCCCTTTTAAAATCTCATTCATACTACCTGTCCTATATCCTTCAAGGTCTACTGTAATATATTTATACCCAAGTTTCTTCATTTTTTTAACAATTTTATCCTTAAATTTTATCAAATTTCCTATTTCATCTTTATCCACCTCTATTCTTGCAAGTTGATTATAATCCCTTAATCTCACAATTTTAAATCCAAGTGAATATAAAAATTTTTCTCCTTCTTCAATTCTTTTCAATCTACCCTCTATTATTTCTTCTCCATAAGGTATTCTTGAAGCAAGGCATGCCATCTGTGGTTTATTCCATGTCGGTAAATTCATCTTTCTTGAAATTTCCCTTATATCCATTTTTGTTAAACTACATTCTTTTAAAGGAGAAATTACATTATAAATCTCTTTTGCTTTCTCGCCAGGTCTATAATCCCTATCATCATCCTTATTTGTTCCATCTATAATATAATCAAAGTTTAAATTTTTTCTTATTTCTTCAATCTTACCAAAAAGTTCCTTCTTACACCAAAAGCATCTTAAAGGAGTATTTTTTTTAAATTCTTCATTTTTAAATTCCTCTGTTTCAACCAAAAAATACTTAATCCCATTATCCTTGCAGAATTTTTCAGCAAATTTTCTTTCTTCTTCAGTATAGGTTGGAGAAACACCAATAACAGCAATTACATTATTCTCTCCAAGTATTTCAGATGCAATTTTTAAAAGGAATGTGCTATCAACGCCTCCTGAATATGCTACAACCACTTTTTTTAGTTTTTTAATATAATCTTTCAGTTTTTTCAATTTTTTATTCATTCTTCAAAAATTTACTCTGAATAGAAATATTTTCTTATTTCTTTTTCAGATATAAATTGTAAACTCTTTTTGTAAATTGCTTTCAAAGTTCCTTTATCTAACTCTTTATGGAGGGGGATTACTAAAATTTCTTTTTGTGTTTCTGAAATTCTTACCAATTTAACATGACTTCCTTTTTGAGAAACCTTCTTAAATCCAAATTTTTCAAAAATCTTTATGACTTCTTTTCCAGAAAGATTTCTAATTTTAGGCATAAATTTCTTCTACAGCAATATTAATAACAATAGAAGGATTGGGAGAGATTTCTAATTTTTCAAAATCCTCATTTTCTAAATATAATTCTGTAGCTTCTTTTATATTTTGACAAACTTCATCTATTGTAAATCCCTCCGTAATTATTGGTAAATCCAAACACTCTCCCACAAATTTTTTTTCTCCCTTGTAAATTTTAAACAAAATAATTTTTTTCATTTTACTATATTTTAACTTTTAATTGCTTATTCTTCAACTTCTACAACTTCTTTTACTTCAGGGACTCTCTCTTTGATTATTGCTTCTATTCTCATCTTTAAGGTGATTTGTGAAAATGGGCATCCACGACATGTTCCTACCAATCTTACCTTTACAATTCCATCTTTTGCTTCAACTATTTCACAATCACCACCTTCTGCCTGCAAAAATTCCCTAACATCTTCAATTTCTTTTTCAACCTTTTCCTTTAAATCCATATCCCCTCCTTATGTATTTTCTTTTAACCATTTGACAATTTCTTCTGCTTCTTTTAAATTTCTTATACCTCCTTGATATACAATCCTTTCAGGTCCAAGTTCCTTATGAAATTTTTTTATTTCTTCAATTGACTGTGGATAGATTATAACTGATTTTTTTGCCTTAATTATTTTTTTAAAAAGTTCAATCCAGTAAATATGTGGTTTGTTTCCAGCACCTGGAACCCATTGAATTGCATTTAATTTTTTTATTGAGAGTAAATCATCAAGATGTTTTAAAGCACCTGGACCATCAAGATGAAAAATAGAGTGGTCAAGAAAATCTGCCTCATATTCAATATATGGTAAAGCAAATTTTTTAAACATTTCAGGACCTATCATACATATAAAATCACATTGAATTGTGCAGTACTTCTTTTCTGAATAAAATGGTATCCAGCAGGTTGTTCCCCATTTTTTCATATTTGTTGAATTATAAATTTCCTCATAAATATCAATAAAAAAATCCTTAATTTCTTCAAGAGTCCTTTTTATAATATCAGGTCTTTCAACCAAATCAATGCATAAATTCTCGCTTCCCCTTATTGCTCTTAATAAATCAAGATGTGTATGAAAATCAGGCATCTGCAGTAAAAATTTACCATCACCTTTTTGAGATGCATATTTATAAAAGTTAATAAATTTTTTATACCATTCTCCATCTTTATCAATCTCTATTTTTCTAAAATTTTCCCAGTTATCAACAAATGGCTCAATCCATGCTGTACAACTTTTTATCCTTACATTTTTTTCAGAACCCTTTATACAATAGGCAACTGTATCAGGACCAAAAGAGATATTGAAATTTGGTATATCTTCTGCAAAAAATATTGTATTTTCACAGTATTCTTCAAACTGTTCTACTGGTTTTTCAAAATTACCATCTATTCCTGATAAATAAGGTGGAGGAGAAATTGTTTTATTTTCATCTTTAGGGAAAGAGGCAATTATTAAAGGTCTATCAATAATTTCTCCTTCCCAGAAAGCATTCCAGTATTTTTTTGCTTCTTCAAATTCCTCTTTATATTTTAAAAATTTTTGATTTTTTCCCATATTTATAACATTATACCTTATTTTAAATTTTTGTAGTAGAATTTTATTAAAGAAGGAACTAAAATGAGAATTCCATTACCATATTCAGGAGGAATAATTTTATCATATCAATGTAATCTGTCCTGCATACACTGTCTTTATAATTGCAGAGGAAACTGGACTGGATGGATTAAAATTGAGGATTTTGAGAAGTACATAGATTTATTGAGTAAAATACCTAAATTTCATTCACTTCATTTAACAGGAGGGGAGCCATTTATGAATTTTCCCTTACTTTTAGAATGTATAAAAATATGTAAGAAAAAGGATATTCCATTTTTCATTGAGACAAATTGTTACTGGGCAAAAAATCATGAAATTGCAGAAGAAAAATTAAAAAAATTAAAAGAAGCAGGCCTTTCTTCAATAATGTTAAGTTATTCAATTTTTTATATTGATAAAGTTCCAATTGAAAATTTTGAAATAGCAATGGAAAAATCAATTGAAATATTGGGAAGAGAAAATGTTACCTTTTATACTTTTAGCGGATATAAAATTTTGAAGGAAAAGGGAATAAAAGGAACCTTAAAATTTGAGGAAGCACTTGAAATTGTTGGCAGGAATGAATTTTTAAGGTTTCTCGGCAATTATATTGTTCCAAAGGGAAAATGTTTACTTACACTTAATGATTTCTTTTTAAAATTTCCACCTGAAAAATTTAAGGGTCAAAACTGTATTTTTGATTTTTTAAATCCATACCATATTCATATTGACCTTTATGGAAATTATCTTACAAGTTTTTGTTCAGGAATAACAATTGGGAAATTTGAAAATATTATTAAAGGGAATATTAAAAAGGATAAAATTCTTGAACTATTATTTACAGATATTTACCAGTTTTTATTATGGGCTGAGAGCGAAGGATATAAAAGAAAAGATTGTTATATAAATAAGTGCCATATTTGCCTTGAAATACGGAAATTTCTTTTTGAAAATGGATTCAAATTTGATTCTTTAAATCCTAAAAATTTTTATTTCTTTAACTTAAATTACTAACCATCAAAAATTATTAAACTTAAAAAACAGAGGTTAAAAAAAACTTGACAAAAAAAATAAAAGTGGTATACTAAAAAATGAAAAAGGAGGGGGAGATGAAATATAAAAATTTTTTAATTTTTCTAATTTTATTTTTTGTTGAAAGTGGTTTTTCAGTTGTAAAGTTTGGATATAAATTTACTCCAGAAAAAGATGTTCTTCTTATTACAGAAGAAAATAATTTCCTTGTCCAACCACAGAGTATAATTTCAAATGGGAATATGCTTTATTTTGCTGCACAGGATTTTACAAAAAACAGGGAGTTGATAGTAAAAAGAACCAAAGAGGTGAAGGTTGTAAAAGATGAACATAAGAGAAAAATAATAAAAGCAACATATGCTCTTGGAGATGATAAAAGTGAATATTCAGATTATTCTCTGGTTCTTTTTTTAGAGATAAGGGAAGAGTATCCTTTTTTAGCAATTTACTCAAAATTCATCTATAATGGAGAAGGAGTTTCAGAATGTGGAATAAACTGGGCAATGGAAAATGCATACCAGCCATATAAATATTACACAATCCCTGAAAAAGGGAAAATTATGACTTATAAACTTGAAAAAACACAAAAAACAAAAATCGGTCAGGCAAACTGGATTTTTGCTAATACAGGAAAAGGAGAAGGAGGAGGATTAATTGCTCCTTCTGTTATACTCGGTAGAGGAGAAAATTTCATATTTATAAATAGTGTTCCTCCAAAGAAAAAATTATCAAAGGGCGAATCAATAGATGTATTTATGATTTTTATGCCAATAGAAAAAAACTATAAAATACTCAATGAACTTTTTGAAAAGATTAAAAATTTAAAATGGGAATATGATAAATTTTAAATAGGAGGGGAAAATGGGACTTACAGATGAAGAAAAAAATAGAATTATTGAAGAAGAAAAGGTTCGTTTAAAAATAAGATTGAAATATGAACAAAAATCATCAGGTCTTGCAGGTGTTTTATCAAGTGTTTGCCCAGGACTTGGTCAGATTTATAATGGGCAATTTGGAAAGGCAACATCTATTGGACTTACAATTATAATAAGTATTGTTTTGCTTTCTCTTGGTATCACATTCTGGGTTAAAGGTGTTCCTTCAAAAGGGGGGAAAATAAGTATAGTTGGAGAAGAAAAACCTGTTCAGATGACAGAAGAAGGGGTTGTTATAGAGGAAGAAGCAAAAGAAAAAGAAACTCCAAAAGCAAAAGAGAGTAAACCAAAATCTCCTTATATTCTTACCGTAATTGGACTTGTTGGTCTCTGTTATGGATGGAGTTTTGCAGTAAATGATGCTATAAAAACAGCGAAAAGATTGAATGAAGAGGCAATAAAGGATTTATAAATTTTTGAGTTTAAATATTAAAGAACCAAGTTCAGAAGCCATATCTACATAATTTACATGAATACTTACAGGCAAGTTTAAAATTGTGGGAGCAAAATTTAAAATTGCTTTTATACCGGATTTTACCATTTTTCCAGCAACTTCTTGAGCACTTGAAGCAGGAACAGTTATTATACCAACTTTAATCTTTTCTTTTTTTATAAATTTATCCATTTTGTTTATATCTTCAATTTTAATACCATCAATTAGTTTACCAATTTTTTTCGGGTTACTATCAAATGCGCAAACAATTTTCATATTTAAAATTGAGAACCCTTTATATTTAATTAAGGCAGAACCCAATCTTCCCACACCAACAAGAATAACCTTTATTTTTCTATCTATACCAATTATTTTTTCAAGAATTTTTATAAGTTTATCAACCTCATAACCAACTCCTCTTTTACCAAATGTTCCAAAATAAGATAGGTCCTTTCTGAATTGTTCTGGTAAAATATTTAAAGTTTCTGTTATTTTTTTTGAAGAAACAATTTTTTCCCCTTTTTTTTTCATTTCAAGTAAATTCCTTAAATAAACAGGCAATCTTTTTATTGTATCTTCTGGTATATATTTTTTCATCCTCTTGACTTCCCTCCTGAAATATTTATTGTTGTTCCTGTAATATAACTTGCAAGGTCAGAAATTAAAAAACATACAAGGTTTGCTACCTCTTCAAGTTTCCCAACTCTTTTTAATGGGATTGAAACTTTTTCATATGATTTTCTCAATTCTTCAACAGTTATTCCTCTTGTATAGGCAAGCGCTCTTTCATATTCAGGATTCCTTAAAGCAGTTGGTTCAAGTATGCCAGGGGCTACTCCCACTACCCTGATATTGTATTTTCCAAGTTCTTTTGCCCAACTTCTTGTAAAAGAATATATTGCTGCCTTTGTTGCTGCATAAACACTCTGACCCTCAGAACCTTCAAGTGCAGATTCAGAAGCCATATTTACTATCACACCTTTTCTTTTTTTTATCATTTCTCTTGCTACTGCTTGAGCACATAATAGATACCCCTTTTGATTTATATTAACCATCTTATCAAAAATTTCTTCTGTAATTTCTTCTTTCCCTTGAGGGTCAACAAGAAGCCGTGGTATCAATATTCCTGCATTATTTACAAGGTAATCAATCTTTTTAAACTTTTCAATTGTTTTCTTAACAAGATTTTCAACTTCAATTTTTTTTGAAACATCTGTTTTTATAAATTCAAGTTTTTCTTTAAATTCATTTAATTCCTCAAGTGTTTTTCTCCCTTCATTTTCATTTATATCAGCAATTACAACAATAGCACCTGCTTCAAGTAATTTTTTAACAATTGCTTTTCCTATACCACTTGCTCCTCCTGTAACAATCCCTGAAAATTCGTTCAAATCTATCTTAACCATAAGCCCTCCAATTTTGACTAATACCCAATAAATAATATATCATTATAAACAAAATTTCACAAGGAGGGAGATATGAAAAAGGCAGTTGGTATTGATTTAGGAGGGACTTATATAAAAGCGGGTCTTGTTAATGAAAAAGGAGAAATTTTAAAAAAAGAACAATTCCCCACACTTGCAGAAAAAAATGACAGGGATATTGTCCTATCACAGATTGAAAAAGCAATTGAATTTTCATATGAGGATGATATAGAAGGGATTGGAATAGGAACACCAGGAGTTGTTGATGACCAAGGTATTGTTTATGAAGCACCAAATTTACCTGGATGGCATAATTTAAATCTGAAAAAAATATTTGAGGGGAAATTTAAAAAAGAAGTTATCGTTGAAAATGATGTGAATACAATTGCATGGGGTGAATATCTTTTTGGAGCAGGTAAAGGTTCAAAAACAATGATATGTATAACACTTGGAACTGGACTTGGAGGAGGAATTGTAAAGGATGGAAAACTTTTAAGAGGAGGTAAATATTCTGCTGTTGAAATAGGTCATATACCAATAGATTATAAAGGTCCAAGATGTAAATGTGGAAATTATGGATGTATTGAAAGATTTGTTGGAAGGGATTATATTGTTGAAAGAGCAATAAATGGAATAAAACAGGGAAGAAAAACAAAAATTTACCAAATTGTAAATGGAGATTTAAGTAAGATAACTCCGAAAACAATATCAGAGGCATATAATGATGGAGATGAATTTGCAAAAGAGATATGGATTGATGTTGGAATATGTCTTGGTGCTATGTTTTCCGGCCTTGTTAATCTTTTAAACCCTGATATAATAATTATTGGTGGAGGGATTTCACAGGCAGGTAAAATTTTATTTGATACAGTTGAAAAGACAATAAAAGAAAGGGCGATGAAAATATTATGTAAAGATTTAAGAGTTGTTCCTGCTGGTCTTGGAATTGATGCTGGAATAGTTTCAGCAGGAGCATTAATATTTCAAAAATGAGAATATTATTTTTTGGAAGCGATATTTTTGGACTGCCATCTCTTGAAATTTTAAAGAGAAATTACCAGATTATAGGTGTTGTTACTGCTTCTGATAAACCAAAAGGAAGGGGATTAAAAATACTTCCAACTCCTGTAAAAGAATGGGCAATTATGAATGGAATAGATGTTTTTCAGCCAGAAGTTTTTGATGATAATTTTTTAAAAAAAATTGAAAAACTATCTCCTGATTTAATTGTCCTTATTTCATATGGTAAAATTCTGCCTTCTTCATTAATAAATATACCAAAAATTGCTTCAATAAATGTTCATCCTTCACTTCTTCCAAAATATAGAGGACCTGCACCAATTGAATGGGCTTTAATAAATGGAGAGACAAAAACAGGGGTAACTATTATTAAAATGGATGAGAAAATTGATACAGGAGAAATAATAATTCAGAAAGAAGTTGAAATTTTGCCTATTGATAATGCCATTACTCTTAAAAATAAACTTTCTCAGATTGCATCAGATGTTTTAATTGAAGGTATAGAAATAATCAAAAAAAATGGAAAAACATATCCACAAAAAGGAACTCCATCCTATGCTCCAAAATTGAAAAAAGAAGATGGACTTATAAAATGGGAAAAGCCATCAGAGAAAATACAAAATCTTGTTAGAGGAGTTATAATATGGCCCACTGCCTACACATACATCATCACAAAGTCAACAAAAAAACTCATTAAAATATATAAAACAGAAATAGGAGAAAAAGAAGGAAATTTTGGGACACCTGGTGAAATAATAAAAATAGAAAATGAATATATAGAAGTTGCATGTGGAAAAGGGACATTGAGGATAAAAGAATTGCAGATTGAGGGAAGAAAAAGAATGAATGTCTCCCAGTTTTTATGTGGCTATAGAAATTTATTAAAGTCCTTTGTATCATATTAAGGAGGTGTAATATGAAAAAAAATATTTTATGTTTGGTTTTTTTTATAATTCCTTTGTTTGCTCAGGTTAAGACAGAAGTTAAATCAGAAGGACCTACTGTTGAGGAGGTTATTAAATATGAGGGACCAAAAGCAAGAATAGCAGTTGCAAGATTTGATGTAAAAGCACCAAAAGCAACATGGGAAATGGGAGATGGAATAAGGGATATGATAGTTGATGCTCTTTTTAAAACAGGCAAATTTATAGTTGTTGAAAAGGATGCTATAAAAGACCTTGAAGAAGAATTTAAATTTTCAGAATCTGGTTGGAGTAAAAAAGAACTTGAAAAGGGAACATTTGAGGTTGCAGATATAATTATTGTTGGAGCAATAACTGGTTTTGAGCCACATGCAGAAGGAACATCAGGAGGTGGAATTGTAATACCAACACCATTTGGAATAGGCATTGGAATTAAAAAAGAAGAAGCATATATTCAGGCAGTTATAAGATTGATTGATGTAAGAACAAGAAGAATAATAAATTCTACAAAAGTTGAAGGCAAATCATCAAAATCAAAAGTTGGAATTGCAGGAGGTGCTGGAATTGGTGGTGTTATTCTTGGAGGTGGATTTGAGAAATATAAAAATACACCAACAGCAGAAGCAGTAATGATAATGGTTGATAATGCGGTTAAAGAAATAGCAAAAATGGTTCCTGAAAGTTATTATAGATATGGAAGTAAGGAATCTCAAAAAACATATAAAAATCAGCCGGATGGTTTCAGAAATATAAAATGGGGAACAAATACAGGAGAAATAAAGAATTTAAAAGTAATTAAGGAGGAAGGAAATCAAAAAGAATGTGTTAAAACAGATGATGTATTGCAGATAGGAAAGGCAAAACTTGAAAAAATTACATATTCATTTTATAAAGACCAACTTGAAAGTGTGATTATTGAAACAAAGGGGAAGGATAATTTTGAAAATTTAAAATCAGCGACAATAGAAAAATTTGGAGAGAGTAAAAATAAATCAGAAAATGAATGGATATGGGAAGGAGAAATCACAACAATATATCTTAAATATCAGCCATCTGATGAAAAGGGTATTTTAAAGATGGAGTCAGAAGAGATGAAGAAAAAAATAGAATCAGAAATATCCTTTTAATCTTTACACCGACATTTTGAATTTAAAAATTTTTCATATGAGATTTTTTCTTTTTCCTTATAAAGAGAAGTCCTTTTCAATAGTTCATCAAAATCAACAAGATGGGCATCAAAATCAGGTCCATCAACACATGCAAATTTTGTTTTACCTCCAATAGTTACCCTGCAGCAGCCACACATTCCAGTCCCATCAACCATAATTGGATTTAAACTTGCTATTGTTTTTATATTATATTTTTTTGTAATTTCAGCAACCTTTTTCATCATTGGTATAGGTCCTGCTGTTAAAACCAAATCAAATTTTTCCCCTTTTTCAAGTAATCTTTCAAGAACCTGAGTATTAAATCCCTTTTCTCCATAACTACCATCATCTGTTGAAATATATAGATTATCACTTATCTGCCTCATTTCATTTTCAAGTATTATTAAATTTTTACTTCTTGCTCCAATTATAGTTGTTAATTTATTCCCTTTCTTCTTAAATTCTTCGGCCATCCAGAAAACAAAGGCAGAACCAACTCCACCAACTATAATACATACATGACCATAATTTTTTATTTCTGTTGGATTTCCAAGGGGACCCGCAATATCAAGTATTCTATCTTTCTCATTTAAAAGACCGAGTTTTGCTGTTGTTGTCCCTACTTCCTGAAAAATCAATGTAATTGTCCCTTTTTCCCTGTTTATCCCTGCTATTGTTAATGGTATTCTTTCTCCTTTTTCATCAACTCTTAAAACAATAAACTGTCCTGGTAATGCTTTTTTTGCAATCAATGGAACATAAACCTCTATCTTTTTTATATTTTCAGCAATCTCCTCTTTTTTTAATATCTCATTCATTTTGGTTTCTCCCATTTTAAAAGTTCCATTACACTTGATAATGAACCTCCCTCAAGAATTTCCTTTCTTATTCTATTTTCCCTCTCAAAAACATCCATTGCCCTATTTGCAATTTCAACAACTTTATCCTTTGGAATAACAACTACACCATCAGAATCTCCTAAAATCCAGTCACCTGGAAAAATAAACTGACCTTCAATCTTTACCGGTATATTTATTTCTCCAAAACCTCTTGGTTCTCCTGCAGATGGACATATTATTTTTGCAAATACAGGGAATTTAAGTTTTATAATTTCTTCAACATCTCTTACTCCTCCATAAATAACAACCCCTTCAAGTTTTTTAATTATAGCACTATTTGTTGCAAGTTCTCCCCAGCAAGCAGGTCCAACTCCTCCAGCATCAATAACAATTACATCTCCCTCTTCTGCTATATCAATTGCCTCAACTGGTTTTGCCCAGTCCCCTGGATATGTTCTTACTGTTATACATTTTCCAGCAATCTTAAAATTTTCTTTCAATACTGGTTTTACTCCTTTTATCCATCCACCCCTGTGTAAAGCATCAGAAATATTTGCAGTTGAGACCTTTTTTAATATTTCTTTAACATTTTCAAAATTTACTCTTTTATAAAGAATTGTTTCAACAGGTTTTCCTGTTTCAATTGCTTTTTTAATATCCATTACTGCCTTTTTTACATCAGGTGATTTTGTTATTGCTCCTCCTATAATTAAAATTGAAGCACCTGCTTTAACTGCATCAACAACATTTTCTGAATTCAATCCCCCTGCAATTGCAACAGGAATATTTACATTTTTAACTACCTCTTTTAGAAAATCAAATGATATTTTTCCTGTCATCTGCTGGTCTATTGGTATATGAACTCCTATATAATTTGCTCCAATTTTTTCAACCTCTTTTGCCCTTTTTAAATTTGCAGATTCTTCCATCAAATCAACCATAATTTCTCCACCATAATTTTTTGCTGCCTCAATACATTCTTTAATTGTCTGGTCTGATGAATTACCCATAACAACAACTATATCTGCTCCTGACTTAAAAGCCATTTCTGCTTCAATTCTTCCTGCATCCATAATTTTCATATCAGCGATTATTTTCTTATCGTGAAATTTTTTTCTCAATTTTCTTATTATCTCCATACCGCAAGATTTTATTAAAGGGGTTCCTGCCTCAATCCATTCAATACCAGCGCTTATAGCCTCTCCTGCAAGTTTTAATGCTCTTTTCTCATCAACAAAATCAAGTGCAAGTTGAATAACAGGATATTTTTCTTTCATTCTGTCTTCCTTGCTATCATTATAAAACCTGTATGACCTCTCATTAAATCAACTGGTCTTGCTCTTTTCTCATCAACAAGCCATTTTCTTTCAAGAATTTCAAAAACATTTATATCAATAAATCCATCTAATCCCTCAATAAACTTTTTTATCTGTGTTATTTGAGGATTATAGTTTACCAGAATTCCACCTTTTTTCAAGTATTTTAAAAAATTTTTTGCTCTCCATGGTTCAGGTAAATCAAGATAAATTTTATCAGCCCATTTCTCTTCTACATCAATATTAAAATTTTCATCATAAACATCTCCAGTTATAAATTTTAAATTTTCAGGTATATTTCCAAAAAAACTCTCTATATTCTTTATTGCAATTTCTTTAAACTCTTCATTTCTCTCAATTGTTATCACCTTTCCTTTTTTTACTACTGACATAATTCCTGTTAATAAAGAACCAGAGCCAGTCCCTGCTTCAATAACATTATCTGTTTCTTTTAAATCTGAATAAAATAAAATTATAGCAACATCCTTAGGGTATATTATCTGAGTCTTCCTTTTTATTTTAGAAATAAATTCTGCTATACTGGGTCTGTAAAAATAAAATTTTTTTTTGTTAATCTCTGAAATTTCTATCCCACTTATTTTTTCAGGAATTTCAACATTTCCAAAATGTGTTGAAAATGTCTTTATGCTCTTATCAACAAGCCATTTTTTCCCATCGCAGAAAATTGTAATTTTTTTCATTTTTTATAAACATGTCCATCCACCATCTATCAAAATTGCACTTCCGGTCAAAAAGGGACAGGCATCAGAAGCAAGAAAAACAGCAAGAGGTCCAATTTCTTCTGGTTCCCCTATCCTTCCAGCAGGTATTCTTTCAAGAAAAAATTTTTTAATTTCAGGGTCTTTAAGAATCTTTTCATTTATAGGTGTATTAAAAACTCCAGGACATATACAATTTACAGTAATATTATATTTAGCCCATTCAACTGCAAGTGTTTTTGTAAGTTGCAGAACTGCTCCTTTTGTTGAGGAATAAATACTTCTTCCAGGGATTGTTACAAAACTCAACATTGAACCAATATTAATAATTCTCCCGTATTTTCTTTCAATCATATGTTTCCCGACTATCTTACATGTATTAAATGTCCCAAAAAAATTTGTATCAAACATTTCCTTTGCTTCCTCATCTGTAACTTCTTCGGCATTCTTCCTTATGTTAATACCTGCAGAATTTATGAGTATATCAATTTTCCCAAAGACATCAATCGTTTTTTTTACAAAATTTTTAATATCCTCAATATTTCTCACATCTCCATTTATAAATATCACTTTTCTTCCTGTTTTCTCAGAAATCTCTTTTTCAACTTTAAGGCCTAACTCTTTTCTTCTCCCTATTATTGAAATATCTGCTCCTGCTTCAGCAAGTGCTTCTGCCATCGCCTTTCCAAGTCCACTCGTTCCTCCTGTTATAATCGCTGTTTTACCCTTAAGAGAAAACTTTTCCAGTACACTCATTTTTTATGTTTCCTTCTGTATTTTTTTAAAGTTACTATATTTGTGCCATTTTCTCTTCTATATTCAAAAAAATCAACCATTTCTTTTATTAACTGAGGACCAAGCCCATAATCACTTTCTTTAACATCCAAAGGATTAAATGGTGTGCCATCATCTATTATTTCTATTTTAATGATATTTGAAGTGTTTTCCCATGTAACTTTTATGATATTTGGCTCGTTATATTTACAAGTCATTATTGAACTGCAAATTTCATCAACTGTCAGCATTAATTCCCATGACTTTTTAAAACTTAAATTAGAAATCAAACATTTCTTCTGTATAAAATTTGAAATTAACTCCAAACTCCCATATGTGGCTTCAACAACTATATAATCAGGTCCTTTTTTCTTCATTATATAAAAATTTTATATATATTTTTTCAATTTCGTCAACCATCTTCTCAACTGGAAATAAATTTTTTATCAATTCCTGGCCTTCCTTACCCATTTTATCAGAAATTTCAGAATTTTCAAGAAGATAAATAATTCTTTCTTTTAACAAATTTATGTCTTTTGGAGGAACAATAAAACCTGTCTTCCCATTTATAACAACTTCTTTTGTGCCATCAACATCAAATGCAACAACAGCTTTTCCACCAGCAAGCCCCTGAGCAACTGTTTTTGGTAAACCTTCCCTTAAACTTGTATGAACTAAAATATCAATAATTGCAACATATTCAGGAATTTTTTCTGGAGGGACAAGACCTGTAAAAATTACTTTATCATAAATACCATTTTCTTTTGCATAATTTTCAAGTTTTTCCCTTAAAATTCCGTCTCCAACAAGTAAAAGTTTTGTATGCGGAAATTTCTTTGAAATATCTTTAAATGCTTCAATTAAATATTCCTGACCCTTTAAATAAAATAATCTTCCTATCATTCCGATAACCTTTTCATCCGGTTTTATGCCATATTTTTCTCTCAATTCATTTCTTCTTTTTGAAAATTCAATATATGGCTCAATTTCAAAACCACTATAAATTACTGTATAATCAGATTTTTTCCCAATGCCTGCTTTCAATGATTTTTCTTTCATTATTTCTCCAACACATATAAAATGGTCTGTAAAATAATATGCAATTTTTTCAGCAATTATATAAAAAAAGTTTAAAATTTTATTCTGATATGGGTGAAAAGGTAAGCCATGAATTGTATGAATAACGATTGATTTTGGATTTGCAATTTTTGCTGAAATTCTGCCAATTATTCCTGCCTTTGCACTGTGTGTATGGACAATATCATATTTTTTTTTCTTAAAAATAAAGAATAATTTTAAAAAAGCGACTATATCATAGAAAGGATTTATTTCTCTGACAAGTTCCTTAACAATAATAAGTTGTATATTTTTTTCTCTTACTTTTTCTCCAAGAGAACCCTCAGGTCCTTTTGTTGGTCCGCTTATTAATTCTACTTTATACCCTTTTTTAATAAGACCTTCAACAGTAAAAATTGTGTTTTCCTGTGCTCCTCCAACAATAAGTCTTGTAATAACATGGCAAATTTTCATATATTTATTTTATCAGATTTTTTTGAATAAAAACAATTGAATTATCTTATACCGCAGAAATTTACATATTTTTTCATTATCTCTTTAATCTTTTCAAATTCTTCCTCTTTATATGTCTCTTCCTTTCTAAATTCTTCATTTACAAGTTTTGAAGGAATAAATTTTTGAAGATAATATTTTCTTGCTCCTTTTATCAATTCCCCAATTCTTTTAAAATCTTTAATTTCAATTTGGCTCTTAACAACTGTTGTTCTGAATTCATAATCAATTTTAGAGTTTTTTATCAAATTTATTGATTTTATTATTTTTTCTTTCTCCACACCAACTCCTGCAATTTCTTCATATTTTTCAATTGGTCCTTTTACATCCATAGAAATGTAGTCAATTAAATTTTCTTCAAAAAGTTTCTCTATAATTTCCGGTCTTGAACCATTTGTATCAAATTTGATTTTATATCCCATATTTTTAATTTTCTTTATAAACTCAATTATATCCGGCTGTATTGATGGTTCTCCACCAGTTATACAAACTCCTTCAAGATACCTTTTTCTTTTTTCAAGAAAATCAAACAGATATTCCTCATCAATAACTTTTTCAAATTTTTCAGGCAAAACAAGTTCTGGATTATGGCAGTATGGACATCTGAAATTACATCCCTGGGTAAAAATAATACAACTTATAAGTCCAGGGAATTCAATTAAAGAAGTTTTCTGTATGTTTCCTATTTTCATTTCAGAACATATGTCTTTCTCATCTTAAATTCTTCATATTTCCCTTTATTCCATTGACTTACTGGTCTTAAATAACCTACAATCCTTGAATAAACCTCAGTAATACTCCCACACTTTGGACAGGTAAAATATTCACCACTTATATAACCATCGCTGGAACATACGCTGAATGTTGGAGTTATTGTAAAATATGGTAATCTAAAATTCTCACATATGGTTTTAACAAGTTTCTTTATTCCTTCTTTTGAATCAATTTTTTCTCCCACAAATATATGGATTACAGTTCCTCCAGTATAAAGTGTCTGTAATTGGTCCTGTTTTTCAAGAACTTCAAATATATCATCTGTATAATTTACTGGAAGATGGGTGGAATTTGTATAAAATGGTTCTGCTCCTTTTCTATATTCTTCTTCATTTGCTACTATTATATCAGGAAATTTATTTTTATCTATTCTTGCCAACCTATAACTTGTCCCTTCTGCTGGAGTTGCTTCAAGATTATAGATATTGCCTGTCTCTTCCTGGAATTCTTCAAGTTTTTCCCTTATAAAATACATAATCTCTTTTGCAAATTCAATCCCTTCTTCACTTCCTATATCCTTGCCAAATAAATTTAAACATGCCTCATTCATTCCAATTATACCTACTGTTGAAAAATGATTTACCCAGTATTTACCAAACCTTTCTTTTACATTTCTTAAATAAAACTTTGAATAAGGATATAAATTTTCATCTGTTAATCTCTCAATAACTTTTCTCTTTATTTCCAAACTTTCCTTTGCAAGATATAAAAGGTCATTCAATCTTGACTTAAATTCTTCTTTTGATTTTGATAAATAACCTATTCTTGGAAGATTAATGGTAACCACGCCGATACTTCCTGTGAGCGGATTCGCTCCAAAAAGTCCTCCTCCTTTTTTCTGTAAATGTCTTGTATCAAGCCTCAATCTGCAACAATTAAATGAAATTTGTCCTAAAGAATGAACAAAGAGGTGATTTCTTTCAAGTTCAATGTCGTAAAATTCTTTTAATTCTTCATACCTTAGAATTTTTATTTCTTCTACCCTCACTAAATAGATATCACTATTTTTAATCTTTAAACTTTCCTCAGTATGGGCATTATATTTTTCTAAAGTATCAAATCCTACCATTCTTGACTTTCTCAGCCCAGGAACTTTTGCAGCAGAAACAGCCATCCAACCAGGTGCTCTTTCAGCCAAAATTGGATTATTCAACCAACCATTTCCCTTTTTGATTTTAGATTTTGAATGTTGCAAATAAATTTTTTGGCTCCTTTTTCTAAGTTTGTAGGTTACAGGTCTTCCCACAAGAGAAAAAAGTAAAACTAAATCTCGAGATAACTCCAAATCGTTCAAATGAATTTCTTTTCTTTTTTCATAACCATCACCCTTAAAATAGAACTCAAGAAAACTTTCAATAACACTTTTCGGACTATTAAACAGGATTTGGGGTAATCTTCCATATTTTTTAAAACCTGCTTTGTAAATTTTTCTTGCTATTTCGGCATTATAAATGTAGAGATAGTAAGTATTGTATCGTGGGTCTTGCTTTTCATGAGTAGTCGCATTAAATAATTTCTTGATTAAATGTTTAATCTCTTCCAAGTTTTTCTGGTCTCCAGTTTTGAATGTAAATTGCATCCCTCGTGGTTTGCCAAAATGAGTAGACCCTTTTTTATTTTCAAATAAATAATTGCCGTCTGCTACAAAATAACCCAAAATTTTAGCCAAATCCTCATTCAACACAAGATCCTCAATTTTTTGATATTCATTAGAGAAAATATTTTCGTTTGCTCGTTTAAGAGTTAAAAGATAATCTCCTTTTTGAAGGTCTTTGGCAAATTTCATTTTAATTCCTTCTGGTGTATAAACTGAAACAGGATGCTTAAGAGAAAATAAGGAAATTTTTCCATCTTCTGTAATTACTTCAACAGCTTTATCATCTTTAATTTTTAAAAATCTTTTTACTGGAACCCATTCCATTTTTAAAGTTTGAGGATTTAAAGATAAAACTTCCAAATTTCCTTCTTTTCTGCATTCTGCCCATCCCTCTTCATCAAATTCACCATCCTTGTAACTTTCAACTACTTCTTTAATTGAAAGCCTTTTTATTTTTTTCGAATTTCTAATTAAAATCTCTTGGTTTGCGTCCAAACACATACTTCTGACATCTTCTGGCTTCATATCGGAATTTATGAAATTAGCAAAATAAGGGATACCATATTTACCAGTCATTTCCCAGAGACCATCAAGAATTTCATTATTCCAGTCAAAGTCCTTTGTTATATTGTAAGTTGGTATTGGAAAAGTAAAAACTCTTCCTTTTGCATCTCCCTCTTGCATAACTTCAAAAAATGCCTTATTTATCATATTCATTTCTTCCTGAAACTCTCCATAAGTTTTATTCTGCAATTTTCCTCCTATTACAACTGGCTGGTCTTTATAAACAGGAGATGGTTTTAAATCTAAAGTTATATTAGTGAAGGGGGTATTATGGAAAACTAAAAGGCCTACTCCTCCAACAAAATTTTCTTGAGGTAAATCCACAGAAATATCGTATTCAAATTCATTTTTGTATTCATATTCCTCTTTTCCCAAACAAACCCTAGCTTCAAAATCTTCAACTTTGTATTCTTTTCGGGCAGGGAATTTTTCTTTGAAAACTCTAATTATCCATTGATTTCTCCAATTTTTATTTTTTTCTCGTGGTTTTTCAGTGTAAACACTAAAACGAATGTTGTTTTGAGCTAAAAGTAAACTCAAGCTTGAAGCCAATTTTCTTGAAGTAGTTGATAGATCCCAGTGATTTTTATATTCCTTCGCTTCTCCTTTTAGTAATTCTTGAATGAATATCTTTTGATATTTTGTAGAAAGTTCAAAAATGTACCACGGAACGACTTTATTGAAAGCCATTATTCCACAACTCAAACTAATAATCTCTGATAGCAAACCCTTACCAGCTATTTTTCTGACAATTTTAGTTTTGTTTCCTTTAGGAGAGTATCCTTGATTTTTTTGAATTTCTCCGAGAGATTTCAATTTTTTGAGAATTTTTAAAATTTCTTTTAAATTTTCGGGGTCTGCCTGAGAAACAAAAAGAGGTACGGAAATTCCTTTGTGCCCTTCTCCTACATACCAAGCAGAAAGTTTAACAAAGTTTTCCAAAATTTCTCCCTTAAGAATCCTTGGATACCAAATTTTGCTATTTTTCAATTTAAACAAAGTTTCTCTCTTTTGTTCCCCAAATTTTCTCCAAATATCGTATCTAATAGCTTTTCTTTTAAGCCATTCTTTCCAAACTTTTCTATCTCTTATTCCAAAATCTACGTAAAATGGATAGATCGCCTGATACTCCTGAATAATTTTATGTTTTATCTGAGAAAGAGTGCGGGTAGGATTTATTTTAACAAAAACATTTTTGTGGATTTGAGGAAATTCATCGATTAATTCCACTAAATCTAATTCTTCTTTGTCTGAATTATTCTCGAGTTTACTCAAGGCCAAGAAATGATTTTTCTCGTTTAAATGTCGATAATCCTTGGCAATTTCTACCTCATAAGGCTTTACTGGCCTTGGGTTAAAATTTGAATCGAATTTTTCAAAGGCAAACAAAGAATGAGCGGGCGAAACTTTAACTTCTCCTCTGTTTGTTCTAATTTTTATAAATTTTGAATCTTTGGGAACCTTGTGACGAATAAAAGCCTTAATTCTTGCCCAAACTGCTTTTCCTTGAGAATCAAAAGAAAGCGCATAATAATCGTCGTAGTTTTGAACCGCAAAACTACTTGGATGTTGTTCAATAATCCTATGAGAATTTTTTTCAAATTTTTCATCTACTAATTTTCCAATCTCAACAAATTTTATTTTCCCTTTATGTTTAATCACCACTAATTCATCCCAATCCAAGCTCTGAAATCCAACCCTTGTGGGCACATTTAGATTAAACAAAAATTCCTGAATGCATTGCTTTACATCTTTGTAACTCAACCCATCGTATCTTATAAAAGGTGCTAAAAGTGTGTCAAAATTAGAAAATGCTTGTGCGCCAGCAGCTTCACCCTGGAGAGAGTAGAAAAAATTAACGATTTGTCCAAGGGCTGTTCTAAAGTGTTTTGCTGGAGAACTCTCAACTTTTCCAGGAGCTCCTCTAAACCCAGTAAGTAGTAAATCATATAAATCCCAGCCAACACAATAAACACTTAAAGAACCAAGGTCATGAATATGAAAATCACCTTCAATATACGCCTTTCTCACTTCTGGAGGATAAATACTATTTAACCAGTATGTCTTTACAATTTCAGATGATACATAATTATTTAAACCCTGAAGAGAAAAACTCATATTACTATTTTCTTTTACTCGCCAGTCAATCTGATTTAAATACTGGTTTATCAAGTCAAGGTTTGCCTTTGTTGTTATTTCTCTTATTTTTGCATGCTGTTCCCTGTAAATTATATATGCTTTTGCTGTTTTTTTATAAGGAGAATGAAGTAAAACCTCTTCAACTATATCTTGTATTTCTTCAACAGTCGGAATTTTATCCTTTATTATTTCCATTGCAAGGTCAAGAACTTTTATTGTTAATTTTTTCGCAATATCCATTCCAAATTCACCTGTTGCCTGACCAGCCTTAAAAATTGCATTTGTGATTTTTGATGAATCAAAATCAACAATCCTTCCATCCCTTTTAACTATCTTTTCAAACATTTTTGCCTCCTATTTTTTCAATTTCTTTTAAAAACTGTTCAACATCTTTAAATTCCTGATAAACAGAAGCAAACCTTATATACGCAACCTTATCAAGTTTTTTCAATTTTTTAATTACCATATTTCCTATTTCCTTAGAACTTACTTCATCTATAAATTTTTGCCTTAAAGAACCCTCAATATCTTCAACAATTTTATTTATCTGGTCTGTACTTATCGGTCTTTTTTCGCATGCTTTCTGAATCCCTGTAAATAATTTTTCTCTACTGAATTTTTCTCTTCTTCCATCCTTTTTAACAACAATAAGGGGCTTCATTTCTATTTCTTCATAAGTTGTGAACCTTTTCTTACATTTCAAACAAACCCTCCTTCTTCTAATCATAAGACCATTTTCTATTTCTCTTGAGTCAATAACCCTGTCTTTTAAATACCCACAGAAAGGACATTTCATTTTCAATATATTGTATGACAAATTTTAAAGAACAACAACATATTGTAATTTTTATTATAACAGGTGAAATTTTTTTGTCAAGTTTTTTTGAAAGGTATTTTACTATTTGGGTTTTTGGTGGTAATATAGAAATATGGAAAGAAAAATAATGAATAAAGAGGAAATTGAAGAAGTTTTAAAAAAAATGGCTGAAAAAATTGAAAGAGAGATTGGTTTTGATAGAACCTGTATTGTTGGAATAAAAAGGAGAGGCGCAATTATATCAGATAGGGTTAATAATATTCTTTCTAAAAAGTTGCCTGTTGGATATCTTGATATAACCTTTTACAGAGATGATTTCAGTAAAATAGGAGCAAATCCCGTTGTTGGAACAACTGAAATTTTATTTGATATAGATGATAAAAAAGTTATTCTTATAGATGATGTTTTATATACAGGAAGAACCGTAAGGGCTGCACTTGATGCTTTAATAGACCTTGGAAGACCAGAATTTGTTAAACTTTTTGTTTTAATTGATAGAAATCACAGGGAACTTCCAATTTCAGCAGATTTTGTTGGGAAAAAAGTAGATATAGAAAAGTATGAAATGGTTGAAGTAAGATTGAGGGAAATTGATAAAAAGGATGAAGTTGTAATTGTAAAAAATGGAATGGAAAAGAAAAGACCTAATAGGACTTGAGGATTTAAGTAAGGAAGAAATAGAAATAATTTTAAATGTTGCTGAATCATTTAAGGATGTAAGTACAAGGTCTGTAAAAAAAGTTCCTGCCTTAAGGGGTAAAACTGTTGTAAATCTTTTTTTTGAACCAAGCACAAGGACAAGGACATCTTTTGAACTTGCTGCAAAAAGATTGTCTGCTGATGTTTTAAGTTTTGATGTAAGTTCCTCTTCTGTCTCAAAAGGAGAAACAATAGTTGATACTGCAAAAAATATTGAAGCAATGAAAGTTGATTGTTTCATTGTAAGGCATTCAATTTCAGGAGCACCTTTAATAATAAGTAAAAATGTTTCATCATCTGTTATAAATGCTGGGGATGGCTGTCATGAACATCCAACTCAGGCATTACTTGATTTATTTACTGTAAGGGAAAAATTTGGTAAAATTAAGGGAATAAGAATATCTATAATAGGAGATATTTTACATAGTAGAGTTGCAAGGTCAAATATATGGGGCTTTAAAAAACTTGGTGCAGAAGTTATAATTTGTGGACCTCCTCCTTTAATTCCCAAGGATATTGAAAAAACAGGGGTTAAGGTAACTTTTGATATAAATGAGGCGATAGAAAATGTTGATATTGTTTACCTTTTAAGATTGCAGAAGGAAAGGCAGAAAGAGAATTATTTACCATCTTTAAATGAATATAGTTTTTTATATGGGATAGATGAAGAAAGGTATGAAAAAATTAAAGAAAGGACATTTATAATGCATCCAGGACCAATGAATAGAGGAATTGAAATAAAATCTGAAGTTGCTGAAAAAGATACTTCATTAATTCTTCAACAGGTAACAAATGGAATTGCTGTAAGAATGGCTGTTTTATATCTAACAATAGGAAGAAAAATATGAATATAAAGGTATTTCCTGAAATTTCTTACCAGGATATATTGAATGAGAAGCAATTAAATATTGTAAAAAATGCAGAAGGTCCATGCCTTGTTCTTGCAGGAGCAGGGAGTGGAAAAACAAGAGTTCTTGTTTATAGAGTTTGTTATCTTATTGAAAATGGTGTTTCACCATCAAATATTTTACTTCTGACATTTACAAATAAAGCAGCAAAAGAAATGATTGAAAGAATTGAGAAAATTTTATCTGTTTATCCAAAAGGTCTAATTGGAGGCACATTTCACCATGTTGCAAATTTACTTTTAAGGATTTATGGGAGGGAAATAAATATAAATCCAAATTTTACAATTATTGATGAAGAGGACTCTATCTCAATATTAAAGGAAATAATTGAAAATACAAAAAGAAAAGATGAATTCCCCCACCCTTCTAAAATAAAAGAATTTATAAGTTTATCAATAAATAAGTGTGAGAGTTTGAAGGAAACAATAATTACAAATTTCCCTGAATACACCCATTTAATTTCCGATGTTGAAAAAATAAATAAAGAATATCAAAAAGTAAAAAGAAATTTAAATCAACTTGATTATGATGACCTTCTGATTTACTGGTATAAAATGATGAGAGATGAAAAAACAGGAGCAAAAATATCAAATAGATTTAAATATATACTTGTTGATGAATATCACGATACAAATAAACTGCAGGGAAAAATTTTATATTTACTTTCAAAAACACATAGAAATATAATGGTTGTTGGTGATGATGCCCAGAGTATTTATTCTTTTAGAGGAGCAACAATTTCAAATATAATGGAATTTCCTAAAATCTATCCTGATGCAAAAACATTTTATCTTGATATAAATTACAGAAGCACCCCTGAAATCCTTAATTTTGCGAATGATGTAATATCTCATAATAAGGTTCAATTTCCAAAAAAACTTATAAGTATAAGGAAAAATGGGGTAAAACCTGTTGTAGTAAAATGCAGGAATATGAAAGAGGAAGCAATATTTGTTTCCCAGAGAATAAATAAATTACTTGAACTTGGTATAGAACCAAAAGATATTGGAGTCCTTTTTCGTTCAAGATATCAGGCAGCAGAACTTGAAATTGAACTTTCAAAACTTAAAATACCATATATAATAAGAGGGGGTTTAAGATTTTTTGAACAGGCACATATCAAGGATATTGTTGCATATTATAGAATAATTGAAAACTTTAAGGATGTTCTCTCATGGAAAAGGATATTTAATTTAAGTGAAGGGATTGGAGAAAAAACAACAAAAAATTTAGTTGATTTAATTTTAAAAACGGAAAATTTTGAAGAATTTAAAAAAATTTTAAAAGATATAAAATTGAGGGAAAAGGGGAAAGATAGTTTGAATAAGAATATTGAATTGATTGAAAATTTGAAAATTCTTTCTCTACCGGATGGGATTGAACTTATTTTAAATTCAGGATATAAAAATTATCTTACAAAAAAATACAGGGATTACACTGAAAGGATGGAAGATATTAAAAATTTAAAAGAGATTGTTTCCCTTTATTCAAATATTTCAGATTTCCTTTCAGAAGCATCTTTACAGGAATATTCAAAGGGTGAAAGTCCAAATGTAAAAAATGCAATTATTCTTTCAACAATTCATCAGGCAAAAGGACTTGAATGGAGAATTGTCTTTATTATAGGAGTATCTGATAATCATTTTCCCCATCCATATTCAAAAAATGATATATCTTTACTTGAAGAAGAAAGAAGAATTTTTTATGTTGCAATTACAAGAGCAAAAGAAGACCTTTATATAACATACTATTCATACGATTATTTCAGATATATGCCTATAAAAAAATCAATATTTCTTGAAGAAGTATCTCCACAAAATTATGAAGAATGGGATTTAACTTATTGATATGAAAATCATAACAATTTTAATTTTCCTTTTTGCATATACAGGGATTGTTTTAAAAAGGGATAAATGCCTCTATTTTGTTTTTTCTTCAATTTTTTTACTTTTGATTTTAAAAATAATTAATTTTCCTGAGATTTTCAAATTCATAAATTATAATGTTCTTGGAATTTTTCTTGGAACAAGTATACTTTCTTATCTTTTTGCTTATTCAGGAGTTCCATCACATATTGTAGAAAAAATAGTTGAAAAAAATTATTCAACCTCTACAATTTTTTTACTTATATGCATAATTACAGGTTTAATTTCTGCCTTTGTTGAAAATGTTGCTACTATTATGATTATGGCTCCTATTGCACTTGAATTTACAAGGAAATATAAAATAAATCCAGTCCCTCTTTTTGTTGGTATGGCAGTAAGTTCAAATTTACAGGGATGTGCTACAATGGTTGGAGATAGCCCAAGTATAATTCTTGCAATGGAATCAAATTTAAACTTCAATAATTTTTTCTACATGCCTAATTATAAAATTGGTTCACCAAATGGAAAGTTAGGAATTTTTTTCTTTGTTGAATTTGGAGCAA